>Ga0126335_1001201_pt1 | contig 14194 bp, 14 predicted proteins | sample OlaspJWI45metaG_FD_108409 | JGI IMG/M metagenome (GOLD analysis project Ga0126335, IMG submission 108409) | Marine gutless worms symbiont microbial communities from Oahu, Hawaii - Olavius sp. 1 OAHU.JWI-45 metaG | ecosystem: Host-associated > Annelida > Digestive system > Unclassified | place... | reverse complement strand
CTAGTTCATATTGTAACACAGTGGAGTGGTTCTGGTGGGACTGAAGCCTATCGCAGTGGCCAACTGGCTTCCTTCAGTGCTTTGACGCTGTTGGTTGGGTCATCTGGCCTGTAAAAATCGTCCATGAAATGACCTATAAAGTGTCGAGTGGGACGTTAAACCTCTGCTCAGTCAATAGTCACTTAAGCCTTCTGACTAAACTACAACCAACTTCATGTGTAAAATATGTGTACTGTACATATGTTTGTGACTGTCTCTTGGCATCGTTTTTGCTTACATACATGTTAACGCCAGCAACTACTACACTGGAATATCTTTCGGAATGTCATAGTTGTCGTAGAAAGGTCCTTGAAAAGGCGTTCGAATTCCCTGAATTCTAAAGTCACAGAAGAATGGGTACCCTGTTAGTTGTACTTGCACTTGCCGAACTTAGATTCATCAACCATGATCGTCTTGCGTGACCCTCTGATGAGTGGTGGTGTGTGTCTGGTGACCATCTCCAGGCGCAACCTCATGACAGAACGACAGTCAGTCAGCTATGGTCTGAAAACTCAGTTGTGGTTCTCTGCCCAACCAAGACTCCTGATGGATCTGCTCGTAGCTGCTTATTTTCCTGCATAAGAGATACGTGAACAGAACGATTCGTTGTAATGACAAGTTTGTGTCATTGAAAAATGAACCGTTTCTGACAGATCTGTATGTCATGCTCCATGACTTGTTAAGTACACATGAACTGTCAGCGTGTCCACCACGAGTGTCCCTTCCACAACTGTTGCATTTATTTCTGCTTCGTAGCAGTCTCAAACTGGCAATAAAAGTGGCATGTATTTTCAAAACTATTTAGAACGAAGCAGCTTAAACATAGCATGTTGCAACCTTCAATCAATTCTAAATTAAAGTTGCCAGACAGTTTAGTAACGTGAGTGCCGCTACAATCATCAGACGTGGCCATCACATCTAGGTCTGTACACAGTCTCTAAGTAGGCCTATTTCACCTATACTTCAGTTAGTGTGATAAGTCCTTCTACATAAGTTACAACTGCATTGATCGTTCTGTGTTTGAAAGAAAATGCTTATTTCACATTTATCAGTGTGCTCTGTAGTGAAGTATAGTGCTTATTACAATATTCGACTACAACTAAGTTATAGTGTGTTCAATCTGAGCTTTCATTTAGCCGCGGGCTAACGAAGGTGACGTAGGCTATATATTTTACCTCTGAGTGTTTATTTGTTTAGTCAACTGCACTTAATATGATGAAACTGCCGATTGCCACTGGGTAAAAGTAGGGTTGCAGCGCGATTAAAATTTTTAATCGCGATTAATCACGCGATTAAAAAAATTAATCGCGATTAATCTCATAATTAATTGCAAAGCAAAAACCAGACAATATGTATCAATTATCACCCAAAGCACAGTTCATTTCACTCAAAAGTTGCAACCTAATTCTCGAATGCAATCTAATGCTGGCTTTGAGGTTACTGTCATTACAGGCCCAACCAGTTATTTAAGCACACAAGTTTGTTGACATAGGCTGGAGAGAGAACAGCACGGTTTTTGCTCAACATAACATGGCAAATGATGTCACATTTCCGGTTTCAACAATAAATAAGTAAATCAAATACAGCTCTGACATTGCACCCACGATTAAAAATTAATCGCGATTAAAAAAATTAATCGTGATTAACGGATTAACGCGTTAATCGCGCGTTAACTGCGATTAATCTGCAGCCCTAGTAAAAAGTATACTGGTGCTTAGAACCGAGGTGTGGCAGGAATAATTTTTACATACTTCTCCACCAGCCCACTTTTATTTTTACAGGGAGTCCAAAAGTGCAAAGTTTTGCCCAATTTTCGACCCCGGTCACATTCCGAGCGCTCTGATTGAAAAGATGGAGCAACAAAGCAACGATCTAAAACAAACTTGTATGGCATTCATGTCTGGTCTCTAATCAGCCTAAGACCCTGTGCAGCTGTGTCCTCATAGTGCATGAGCACAATCAGCACATCCATGTGTAGATGACACGTGGCTATCTTGATGACACTTTGTTAGCCTTGTCAGACAGTGGAGTCAGTCTCTTCATTGGAATCGAGGCAGTATTGGTGCTTGCTGGTAATGCTGGTATGAATTCAGTCTCTACGAACGATTGTTGTCAATTAGCCGTGTTGTGTTGCTGCCGTACTGCGATTTAGGATGTTGGATGTTTTCGGGCGTCTTGAGCTGGCGGCTACAAATGGCAATACATCTTAATTGCCACATTTTCTTGTTTGTTTTTCATACTTATTCATTCATTCATTCATTCATTCATTGGAAATGACTTAGATTTACCAATTTCTCTAAGAAATTTGCTGCTTATAAACGTCCAATATTTGCATATATTGTTAGTGTGCATAAGACACGCAGGCTACCATAGGCCATAGTAAAACAAACAATAAGAAGATGAATGACATGCATTGTTTCAAAGATATGCAGATGCTTTCATCCATTTTGTCAATGGAAACTTAGCATTTTGCATACTATACAACAAAGCACAGGCACAAACTTCACCAGGAACGTAAACATAACAGCTCTGGTCCACCAGTGCATCTGTAAATGTAGCATTCGGGGGCTTGCCCAGCTGAATAATAATTACCGGCAGAAAACTGCCGGTATTAAAGTGACATTTTTTGGTTTTTCACATCTGCGGGGCGAACCACTGCACCGATTGGGTTCAGATTTGGCAAAGCATAGCAGACCAAAGGTTCACTACACCCTCCAAATTTGACCCCAGTCGGCCCATATTTGAGGATTTCCGGTCGGAAACCCCAAAATGCTAATTTTTGCGACTTTTTCGCCCCACAGGAGCAACTTCCTCAACTGATATTCCTGAAATCCACAGGGTTTATGTGTAGCTATAGTCTCCACATTCGTTTAAAATTTGTTGAGATTTGTTGAGCTAGCTATCTGTGTGGGATTTGGTTTATAAATCAGGGATTTATAACTGAAAAACTGCTTGTCATTTCTCACCAAAATTTTTGGGGCCCTTAACCCAAAAATTAGGGTGCGGATCCCAAAACAATTCTCTACAGAAAAAATGGTACAGACATCCTCTATCTACTTGCCAGGTTTGGTGAAGATTGGTTTACATATGTCATTGCAAGAATGAAAAAGAGAGTTTTTAATGTTTCTTTTTGTTGTTTGTCGCACTGCGTGTGGCCTACTTTGGTCTCACAGACTTGCTGCGATGTTTGGCACTTCAACGAAGTACAGCTTTGCCATTTATTGATTGATTTCCACTGGGTTTGGGGCATTCTTAGAGGAAGAAACATAGTTTGAAACGGTCTGCATCATTTTGAACTTAGTTGTTAGGTGGTGCCACAATTTTCACTAAAATCAGCAAAAGTTTAAAAAAAAATCAAATCTCATGGAAAAGGTTGTGCACACGATTTCGACCATTTGTAAGAAGCCTATAAATAAAATTCTACCACCTTCTTATAGGTATTGAATTGTAGATGTGCACCTATATAGAATTTGTTGGACAGCTCTTTGCATATGGACATATCACTGTGTCTAATTTGTGCTTGTAGTGCTAAAAATTGGTCGAAAGTAAGTTTGTGTGCACCAAAAGCAGTATATAGCATATAATTTTAGGCAAAGTGTTGATGTCTTTGTTTAGGGCAAAGAATGTAGTCGTACACGTATATTATAGTTTTCAACTGCATCCCCTAGCAGTGGCATGGCAAAGTGACAAAGTTGAAAGTGCAAATTTTTTGCAATTTTGCAGTCGTATTTTTGGCATTTTTAGTGTACTCTGTAGGAAAGCAGCTAGCTAATCTGTGTAGGATGATGCAAATTTGCTTTGGGCTAGCTTTTTCTACCAGTTTGCATTGCCTTCGATCATCGATTCGTTGGGGTAGTTTATCTTGGATGTGCTCATGCAAAGCATATTGTCAGAAGTAGCATCGTAACTTTGTAAGCATGTCTGGGGGTATGCATCGACCATGTGGATCCGTCCCAGGGCTCCAGTAATATAATATGTTGTTTGTTCTGGGGGAAAGCTGAATGCTTTCACTGTATGTGCTGAAGCAAAACTTGACAGAAATAGGCCTAGCAGTGTACGTCTGGCTTGAGGGTATGTATTGGCTCTCAGGATCTGCCACTGGCCCACACTAGTATTGACGATATTAAAGAGAGACAATCTCGTTTTAGCACAAATGCAGAACAGATCAAACACTTTCCAAGTAAAAGTTCAAAAATTCCTGCGTGACAGGCACAGACCATTTCAAGACCATGTTTAACCCCTTTGGGTTTTCCGCCACACAGTTTCCACCCTTTTCCCTCTCCTAAATACACTAAGCCTGCATGCCATTATGCAAGAGGTTTAATTAAACTCACAGCATAGCTGCATACATGTAAAAAGTCAGTTTGCCTACAAGGCGTTAATATCTGCTATGTCATATTATCTTGTTGTAATTACAGACATAATTGTGAAGTAACGAAAGTCAAAATTTTCCACCTTTTTTGTTTCTGTTTCCCATCATTACACATTTCGCTTTCATTGTTCAACTTTTATAAAGTTACAGTATATGCGCATCTTTCTGCACCAGTACAGGCACACCCATGCATGAGGTCGTTTACGTCATGCCTGAGTGGCGTGCCTGGTATGACATGTTTGCACTGAGACATGTTGTTTCTCATATTTCGCGTCCACTCAAGTCTGCTGTTAACCCGTTCATAACTCTAATCCGCTAACCCTGTTCACTTTCCTGAGTCTCATATATTGCACATAATTTTATTCGCTATTATACATGCTAAAAATCTATATACATTTCAACTAGCAGTATAACACATCACCTTTGTGACCACATTTAAACTTGATGTAACAGATCTGCTGTTAGCTCTTCACTCATCATATATAACTTTGTGCAGATCTTCGTCTGACACATCTGAAGTCCACATATCTTTGCTGTCGGTAGAAGGTGCTGACATCTGTCGATTAACTTTAATGCATTGAATTTTACCAGTTTTTGCCTTATTTCGCACATTTAAGACTTTTCCTTGCACACATTCATTACTTATTATACACAAACAATGTTTGTATTCACTGTTTATTTCTTGTCTTTCATCATTTGACACTGCTTGAAATACAATGTTAAATACAGCCTTTAACACTAGGTTTCTGAACAGTCCTACCTATAAAACTGTACTGTGTGATTGTAATGTGATTGCGAGGTTGATTGCAAGTGAGGGCGCACTGGAGGCAGGTGGCATAGATGGGCACGAGAAGCCAGGAGAATCTTTTTTTGCCCATTAAACTTTTTTCCCCAAAAGTAGCAATACCCCATTTTGCAGACACTCACTCCAAAAATTTTAATGTCCTTTTTAGTATGCCTGTTAATACGTCCCCAGCAGCTTTTTACAGGGGGCTCCATATGTCTAGTCAACTCCATCCTTTTATTTGTTTCGTAACGTATACATCCTTGCATCGTATTTACTTTAACATGTATTCTATGCTTTAAACTGCCGCTTCTGAGTACGATTCATGTACCAGGTGAGTCGAAAAAAGTAATTCTATAACTAATCGACCTTAAAAAATTGGCCTTAACTTTGTCAAACCTTAAACGGTTATCAAAATTTTTTCACCAATCAAAATTCCTTCACTGCTGGAAATTTACAACGGATGCCATGTAATATTCCCACTGCCATTAATGATGCAGCTGCACTACCTTGGGAAGTAAAAAGTTAAAACTTGTTGCAAGTTACAAAAGACAACTTAAAAATTGTACATGTGTGACAAGAAATAAAATGTTTCATGTCATATAGCTGAATAGCAATTAATACGGTTACAGCAATTGCTCAGGTATCCAAATTTATCCGCATACATGCTCTAGAATGCCTATGCCCCTCGTCAAATGCATTGTCATAATGTGGTCTATGCCAAGCCAAATGTTGAATAAGTCCACTTCGTCAATTTTATGCACCTGCAGCCAATCAACCAATAAACTTGCTGCTAAATGACACCCAATATCTTCTAATAAACCAGGTTGAGGTCGTAGCTGTTCAGATCTGGTCCAATTAAAGATGTGTTGCCTGCTCGAGAACTCGTACAGCATCGCGTGCCAATGAGCAGGGTCGCTGTCAACACTTAGACCTGTTTACATAAAACAGTCTTGTTATTTAAAAGAATATTTAACAGCAACCATAAACTGATGTAATAGGTAAGCAAGTAATAAGTTAGTAAGCAAGATCCGTTGAAATGGGTACATGTGAAGTCAATGCATTTTATTTGCAGTGTCTTCCAGATTTGCAGCAAATTTGAACCTTTTTCACTTCTCAAGGTAGTGCAGCAACACATTTAAGGTGTGGTAGGAACTATTACATGGTGTTTGTTGCAAGTGAAGTATTCTTTCTAGTAGTGAAAGAATTTTGAAGATCCTTTAAGATTTGACAAAGTTAAATGTAATATTTCTTAGGGGATTACTTTTTTTGACTCGCCCAGTACAGCATGCTGTATGCTAAAGGCAGATTGTTGTTGACAGATGGATATGGCGATGGTGCTGCAAATAAATGCAATGGTCTTATTCGAGAAAAAGAACTTGAGCCGTGGGTTGGTGATAGTGCAACTACTGAAGATGGCTTGGAGGCTATTGAAGATGTGGTTGTTGATGGCTTTGATAGAAACGAGGTAAATCTTGTATGTCAGTGATCTCAAAGCATGCACACTAGCATTTGTTACCAAAATTGTTTGAACAAAGATGGGACATGAAGTATTTGAATCTGTTAAACATTCAGATATGACATTGTGGCTATTGATGCTAAGCCACTGAAACAGCCTGTTAGGCCAGTTTACAGAAGAGACCAACTGATAAAAGGCATGGGTGATTTGTTTTCAAGCATCATAAACTTTTTAATGAATTGGAACTTTCAGTTCTCTAAGCCTTTTTATGCATCTGCACAGAAGATGCACATAGTGATTATTCTGTATGATGGTTTGTGTAACAGATGCATTATGGGCTTGCCGTAGATTGTCTTCTGGTTATAAGTCAGTGTTGTAACTTGTTTTATGTACAGACTGGCTGGGATGCCAATGAAATGTTTAACACAAATGCAGAGAAATTCAACATTCAATCTGATTATGATCCGAATCTCACACAGTACACGTGAGTATGACTGTCCGATATCATCTTTTGTTTCTTTGACATGCATCAGACATTTTATCGGTGGTCACTTTGTTGCTTGAATCAAATGTGAGGAATTTTTGAGAAACTAATGGTGGTAACATGGCATCCTGCAGTGGCGTGGGAGAGACGATGTTACGTGGAGAGTAGTGAGAGAGTGCTTTGATTACTGTCGCTGCCTGTGTCACTTATAGAAGTGCGTACAAGCCCACATTTAGCGACTTGTAGGATATTTACTGAACTGATAAAGACCTCGTCCCTAGTTGCCAATATACCACATCATCACTGCCAGAGCAGAGATGATAGGCCTAATACTACAGCTGTCGTCACTGATTTTAGCAACTGTCCCGCTTTCAGACATGCCACATGGTGAACCAAATGGTAGGCATAATATCTCAAGCAGGGTAGAGGAGGGCATGCAGATACCACTGGTAAAGGGCACTGGCATTGGTCACTGGCATTTATAAACACCGACTGATGTCATGCCTGCAATGTAAACTAAAACCATGTATTGGGTGCTGAAAACTGCTTTTTCTGTGTCGGTTTTAAAATCATTGCCAACCCTTGACATATGCCTATTTTGAAAAGGCTATATGTTAACCTTATGCAAGTTGGTATTGAATAATTTACATGATCAAGTTTTATTACCACATAGAATGAAGTTAGTAATATAATTTTGATCATAGTTTTTTCATTAGTGTTACAGTGTGTACATATTGGTTGTTTTGCTGTGGAACATATACAGCACTCCACTACAGAAGTCTGATACACCAGAATATAGGCAGCGGGAAGCTCATGCACACAAACTAGCGATGCAGATTGAACGGGGTTCAGACTATGCAAGACGGTCAGCATTGGAGAACTTGGAAGAGAATGGAGATGATGAGGAGATGGCATTCAGTGCCGTACATCGCCCAGCATCAGCTGGTTCCCAGTCAACGGGCAAATATGTGGTACCACATTTGCGGAACAGTGCAACCGTGCCACCAGCCCACCGTCTGCAGCAGCCTGCTTCCAGCAGTTTGCCGACAACTGTTGCCGCTCCTACTGCTGTTGTTGCTGCAGCATCACCACAGCAGGACACTGTTACCGTACAGTCCAGCGAGTCCAGTGTTCGTGTTAATGGTTAGTAAATTACACGGCAGACTATTGATACCGATGATCGCAGTGTCGGTCCGTCTGTCTGTCATGTGGCTCAACTTGGCTTCACTGTGCAAAAATGGCTGAATGGAGCAAGATGCTGTTTGGGGTGAACACTCCTGGGCAACCATGGAACATTGTGTTAGATGGTGATCCTGATCCCCCACACAGAGGGGTCACGTGACCTACTTTTGACTTCTGCAATCCCCTACATTTCTCAGGAACGGCTACAGCTAGAGTCCTGTGCGTGCAGTGTGTGTGGTGCATTTGATGCAGTTTTTGCTATATTACTTTGGCCTCTTGTTATTCCTCTGTCTGCCTGTGTTACATGAAATTGGCTTGTGCTGTCTATGCATCTGTGATTATCCGATGAGGCAGAGGCATAACAGTGTGTGGTGGAGTTTTATCTTTCTTGTCTGTAACTCTGCAAGAAAATTTATTTTAAATGCAGTATTCAGTGAACACCTTTGATGATAACTCGACATTAAACCAGCATGTACATAAAACTCTGCAATAGCCTTCACTTTCACACCATGCACGATGTGCATGTGCCTTGCACCACATCCGACAGACAGACAGACACACACATACACACATAGCAACTTACATATATATAGATTATTATTATGCAGACTGTTATTATTTTTTTCGCCCAAGATACTTCATTCCCAAGGGCTGAGAAAATAGCAAAGTGTAGTGTCTATATCTGGAATAGTTACGATGGGGACTCGGAAATTGTCAACGAGTTGGCCAGGCATACGGCGTTGAAGCGCTGAATTGCCACAGAAATTCGCTTACACGAAAAAAGCAGCTTCCCGCGTATCAACTGTGCAGAGCTTCTCTGTCAGGAAATGCTGTGCCTCATCTGCCAAAGGACCCAGAGTCTCGATAGCCACCAAAGAGAAGATATGGCTAGATGTGATGCTGCTGTATTTAGCCGACTTCCTCTCTGACGCCGCTGTCGCTGCACTTGCTGCCTGTACTGCATGACAGCGCAAGTTGACCGAGAGGGTCCACTATGGTACCGCATGGAGCCTCACAGATCACACAACCTAGGCGAAACGAATGGAGTTGTCTTCAAGTTGAAGACCACTGCACTGATAAGTGTGTGTGGAGCCAGTTCCCACTGTGGGATGTTGCAGCTGCACATAGTCTCGCCCTGTGATATGGCTCACTGTAGCGACTAAGCAGGTCACTGAGCTTCGCATCCATGATCACTTCCCGTTCTGTGTTTGTGGATGTCTAAATCAACTGGCGGCTGTGTGCCACTATTGGCACGAGTTGGCAAACAGTTATCATCATCCACTTGACTAACACGTTGCCGCATTCGTAGAGTGTCACCGAGCTGTAATATGGCATAGAACTTTGCTGCTAGATGGTGCCATGTGTAGCCTATTATTATTGTTCACCAAGTGTCATGATCGTTTTAGAAAAAGATTCGTTGGAACCGGCAGCACTAGGTTCAGTCACATCTGGAAGGCTACGTAAGTGCTGACGGGTACCTATGAGGATGGACTCAGATTTACCACTGTTTAATGAAAGTCGGTTGTGGCACTGCCAGTTGTGTAATGCCGAGAGGCAGTGAGACAGAATGCATAATGGTGCAGTAAGATTAGCAATGGTTTGAGCTATATACACCGTATTCCAAAAAACGCTCACCTTTTTTATTTCTATGTGATACAGATAGCTGCTCAAGTATTTAGAAATGTTGTTCTGGTTGGATATTGGTCAGTAATTAGAGGGGTTGTCCTGGTTTAAGTTTTGCTTTTTTAGTATAGGTGTGACAGCAGCAAGCTTATATTTATCTGCAAAATGCCTTGGCTAAGAGACAGATTGGTAAGATTGGTAAGACTAACAATTAATTATTTCACAGAAGACACCGTTACCAGCTTTGTTGAGCGAAGTTGGAACAAAGTCCATAGGAGATGAGTTTGCTGAATTAACTAAACATGACTGGTAGGATAGTTTGCCATTAGCGTTCAACAGTCTGTGAGTGATTGATTTATGCAATATGCATTTTATTCAGCATCTATGTTAATTTGCCTGTACTTTTATTTAATAAGGTAAGTTTTGTGTGTCTGGTACTTCCCCCCCCCCAGCCCCCAATCAGGGATAACTTTGCAGAGTTAATAGCCTGAAATAAGTTTTAAAAATGCACTGGTTTTTCTGCATGCTTTATCAGTGGCCTAGCTTTCATGTAGATTGTACAAGTTGAACAAAAGTTGAAGACTATGTGTAGTTGGTGTAATGGTGAATCTAGGTTCAGAAGAATCACTGAAGAGCAGTCCTTCAGTGCCGGTTCATGACGCCACAGAATCACATGCAGCTAGAAAAGATTTACCCACTACCCCGCAGCCGTTACTTCGACCAGTCCCGCTTAAACGTATGCTGTGTAGATAGTCCATTAATTTGCACTTGAAGTACTTCCAGTTTTGTGTTTGAATTCTAAGTTACATGTTGAGAGCAGAAACTGACTGCTAGTCTTGTTTGCCACCATCTAGTGGCATCTAGTGGTGCAGTGTATGTTTGCATCCATCAGTTTGAATGCAGCTGATAACTTTCAACATCCTTGACCTAGAAAGTTCATTTTCGGTGCTCAGGTACATCTTCCAAAAGTTTTTGTGAAGGTCGTATATAAAGGTCATCGGGTCAACATCAGATGAGCAAAAAACATTTTATTTAGTTGACTGTTTGTCGGATTTCTGGACTGTCTGCTTCGCTAATGGCTGCCGCAATCGTGGACTATTTCATCTGTGAAGTCAACACTTCATTTGCTGACTTCGACTGATCAGTCGTCGCCATTGGCAATTTTGAATGCGGAGCTGTGCTTGTGCCACCTACGAACTTGTTGTCATGTGGTATTGTACATTTTGATTGCATTGCAACATTGCACTGTATAGTCAACTATTTGACTACAGCGATCATTTTATTGTCACCATAATCATGGGTTTGCAATGATACTCCAATAATTGTTTGTTTTGAACTAGTTGTTTTGCTGACATGCGAAGTTCAAACACTAGTATGCCGCCATTGGTCAGCTGTCTGCTCTAACGTATATAACTATAAATAGCTTGTCATCATGCGATAATACTATGACATAATGTCATGAATATTAATAAAGTCGGCACCGCTGTGGCCCGCAGGCTTACACTTACATACACGGCTAATGAACTGTGGGAACTCCTACAGCAAACCAGCCCGGTGAACAGACTCCATATCAGCAATTCACGTAACTGGTGGCATGCAGTGAGGTATATCACGGGACACAAACAGAGGTCAACTGAGCCGTTGGTTGGTCTGGCTCAGTAACTCCACGATGGCGACGTACACGCACTGGCTGACCACATCAACATTTCTTTCAGCAAGTTGCTGCTGACCTGCATCCACTGTCAGAGTCCACTATGCCACCACCTCTGGATGTCATGCCGAGCGAGTTTGTTATAGAGTTTTCAGCTGTTGAAAGAAAGTTGAGCCAAATAAATGTGTACAGGGTGCCTGGTCCAGACAGCTTGCCAAATTGGATCTTGCGTAACTTCTGCACTCAGCTTTCAGATTCGGTGTGTGCCATCTTCAGTCCGAGAAAGTACTATGCCTGCTTGATGGAAAGAGGCCAACGTGATTCCGGTACCCACCTCAGCTGATCGAATCAGATCTGTGTCCAATCTCACTGACAACGACACTGAGCGAGCTGCTGGAATCAGTCGTTGGCTCATGGATACTGGACAGGATACAAGACAAGCTAGATGTCCGTCAGTATGGAGCAATGAAAGGTCGTTCCATGACTCATGGTCTGGTGGACATGCTGCATTAGTGGCATTAGGCTTGACTTTGCCACAGCATTCAACCATGTTGACCACAACATCCTGATAGCCAAGCTGATGGAGTTTGGTCTGTCAGATGCCATCATCCAATGGATGCATTCATTCTTGCGTCATCGGCGTCAGCACGTCAAGACTGGCGACGTCGTGTCTGACTGGCTGGTGATGGATGCTCGCATGCCACAGGAATCGTACCTAGAGCCACTGACATCCATCACGCTGGTCAACAGCCTACAAGCTTCGTGCATGACACACAAATATGTTGAAGACACCACGCTGTCTGAGATCATTGCCAAGTCAACTACAAGCCATATACAGATCTTCTGTGATGAGGTTGTCCAGCAGTCAGAACAGGCTCGAAGGAGATGCTGATCGGCTGCATTTCCAAAGACCCACCGCCACATCTCATGTTTTGTGGTGCGACGGTTGATGTTGATCGAGGGACAACAATCAAGTTGCTTGGGGTTCATGTGTCTAGTAGTCTCAAGTGGACAGATCACGTTGATGCATCACGTCTTTATTTCCTGATGCAGCTGAATCGAGCCGGTGCTCCAATCCAAGATCTGAAGCACTTCTACACAGCGAATTTTTCTGGCCAGTTCTTGAATATGCTAGTCCAGTCTGGCACTCAGTATTGACTGCTGGACAGTCAAAGGCCACCGAAAACATCCTGAAATGCAGCATCCACAATATCTGCGGGGAGGGCAACTACAAGACTGCACTTATTGTTGCAGGAGTGGACTCACTAATGAATAGACGTGAAACACTAATGGCGAGATTCTTTAAGAAACAGGTCCTTGCTAACAATGCTTACTTCACCACCTATTACCCGAACGATGTGACAATGAAACTATCCTTAGCACAAGAAATTCTCAAGCCTTCCACTCAGTCACAACCTGCACAAATAAATTCCACACATCTTTCCTGCCCTACTGTCTGGACAACTTCACGTAGCCACAGTCTCTTTAAAGAATCTCGTCACCTCGCTATAGTCAACAAACTACACAGTGCCACTTTAACTGATATCAGGCCTCATTGAGTACCTGTCATACAGGCTGTTGTGATTGATGATCCTGTCGACTGCCACCCTGATTGTCATGCTTGTGGGCTGTACAAAGCCAGCTCTACAGATCAGCGTCCTGCTTAGGGTGTAGTTTGGGACATAGGAAGCATTGTGTTAGATGGGGTCCCCTGCCCAACCCCACCCTGAAGGATAGGGGGTTCTATGTGGCCTTTGTCAAATTACTTTGGCCACTTTTTACTGACGTTATACAGACAATAGGTAACTATGTATTATGACAATTGATTAATTTGTATTTTTAGTAGGCCTACTAGTTCACAGTGTTCATTGTTAACTCATAAATATGTGTGCAATCCAGCATTCGTGCTGCAAAAGGAAATTAACCATTATTATAACACCACACACAGAGATGGTTCACTTTATTATGCTTTTAGTAATTTGAGATAACAGCCATGTGTTGTGTGTGTTATGTTGATGTGATGTTAATGTTTTAGAAGAACAAGTTATTGCTGACTTAAAAGACTTCTCCAATAATTTTAAGGTTGGTTGACGTTTTTGAGTGGTAGGTATTGTATGCCTATTGCATGTAGTATTTGCTACATGCAATGCTGACTGAACCATATTGTCACAATTGTCATTATTGCTAGGGGTGTAACAAGTCAGCCAAAGTCATGTCCATCCAATACAGATTCACAGAATAATTCCATGCAGATGTGGACAGTTTGTTTATTCTGTGTAGAAGCTGTTTTGCTTATGTCACGTTGACGTATGCACTGTACATTCTAATCTAATAATAAAACTAATTATGGTGTGACTCATTTGCAGCTGTCCGAGTCAGATGGTCACAATCGCAAGTCTGCGGCGACCACTAGTACTGCTGCTAGTCCAGCCACACCAAGTTTAGTTAGTTCAGTAAATGAAGCATTGCAAGCCCAGTCCACACCACCACAGTCAACTACACCAAACCAACCTCCGCAGCCTGGTGTCGAATCAGTCACCAGCGGCAAGGGTGCATCACCCGCACCTGATAACAGCGAGACTGCTGAGTTTGTATTTTTT
>Ga0126335_1001200_pt1 | contig 14196 bp, 11 predicted proteins | sample OlaspJWI45metaG_FD_108409 | JGI IMG/M metagenome (GOLD analysis project Ga0126335, IMG submission 108409) | Marine gutless worms symbiont microbial communities from Oahu, Hawaii - Olavius sp. 1 OAHU.JWI-45 metaG | ecosystem: Host-associated > Annelida > Digestive system > Unclassified | place... | reverse complement strand
TGACGCCATTCACAAACAGATTCCACTACCATCTTTTTGCCTTTTATACGAGGCCGCGGCATACAGGAGACGGTCCATCAAATCCACTCCATCCATGCCCTTGATATAGTTGGCGATCACGCGGGGTTGAGACACATTCACTTTGTCTGGCTTGCGAGCCATCCTGCTCTGAATCGTATTGGCAGGAAGCACACTATCAAAGTTGATGGCACACGTGACCGGATTATTGTCGCTCCAGCAAATCATGCACACATTGCCATCGCACACATACTCATATGATTCACGTATCTGCTTCTTAAACCTTTTCTTGTCAGAGAGTCAAGCTCCACCCAGTCGCCCATCACGCACTGTACCGGTTGCTGTCAGGCCGTCATGTTTGAGTCTAATCAAGAGGGAATATACGACGTGAAAAAATTGTCGAAGTACAACCGATGCTGGCTCTTATCTGAGATGACGTTGGACAAACTTGTCACGACATGCTCTCCGAGACTTACTTGATCTGGCCTGTTAGACTTGCCACAATAGATCACTGCCTGTTACGGATAACCATCTGATGAGCACAGCATCCATATTTTATATCCGAAACGGATAGGTTTCCCCCTGATGAACATTTTGGCACTGTGGTAGCCATAATATGGTACCATCGACTCACCAATACTTAACTTGTGGTCAAATACTCTAACATCAACAGTGAATTGTTAAAATTTTCCGTACAAGAAACTTGCATGAAATTTCTGACTCGACTTTCTCGTATACAAGAAACTTGAAAAACAAAACTGGCCGACGAGCAAGACGCCCTTGAAACTTGAATCACATTTGCATTGAATGCTAATCGTACAGTTGTAAAAAAATATGCGTTGATATCACGTAAAACATGCGGCCCTTTATCCAGTCGTCTCGTGTTATTTCGAAAGCAAATTGTTAAAAATCCACTTCAGCATTACGATCTTTTGTCACTATATTCATATCATCACTTGGAACAACTGCACAAGTACTTGAAGTACCGGTTTAATACGGATGTATAGAGACACAGGAATGCGCTCCTTATTTCTCTATATCTACGTCTACATTCAGATAGCATAACATCACAAGACGCGCATTCAAAGATTACTCAAAACTGTTAACTCTGAACACATTCAGAACAGCAAATTGTAGGCAAAACTGACAAGCATGGATACATATTTTAGCTGTTAACGGAGCGAGTATAGGTTAGATAAGGTTCAAAATGAGATATAATATCAGTATACAGTTAAATGACTCGGCTATATACTCAACGAAACAAACTGTTCCATAGCCCAATCAACTCACACAATACTAGACTAAATTGCAACAGTGCGAGCAGAAACTACTCAGTAAATCAATCCATCAAGTTTATTTCAGGCAACTAAGCCCAATGAAGAAACGAGGCCAAAGTAATTTGGCACCGCATACATCAAATGCATTGCACACACTTCACACATATGATGCGCAGATGTAGCCATTCCCGAGTTATGATGCGGGTCCCAAAACTCCAAGGTAAGTCATGTGACCCCGTATGACTTCGTTTTGCAGAGTTTTTGTTTCTTAGGGCCCCCAGCCGTATAGACTACATGCATGCAAAGTTTCAAGTCTATAGCTTCAGCCATTCGTGAGATATCTTGTGGGTCCACAATTGGCAAAATATTCCTCAAGTCCCTTTCCCCCACTCTGTGACAAGTTCAGGATTACCGTCCAATACAATGTTCCATGTTCCCCTATGAGTGTTCACCCCAAACAGCATCTTGATCTGTTCAGCCGTTTTTGCACAGTGAAGCCGAGATGAGCCACATAACAGACAGACGGACAGACAGATGCCGCGATCATTGGTAACAATAGTCTGCATCTCGTGCATTTGGTGCAGCCTAAAAACAACCATAGCTAACACAAAGAACTGTGACAGTAATAGGAGACAGACAAACTACAGAACTACATATGCTACAAAAGAGAAACTAATAATTGCACAACCTGCTTGCCACAGATCACGAACGCAAATATTACGAATCATTAAAATGGGTTAGAAACTTTTTGTAAGAATTCTTGACTAACAATTTTATTTATTTTTATTATTTTGACTGTAACTGGTACTTATATTTGTGGTGTAATTCATACATGGAAACCACTACAAACTGTATTGCAGGCGTTAGCATGAGACATGTCAGACTGTTATTGCTACTACAGCAAGTCGTCTGTGAATTATTATAAGCACCCCAAAATAATATTCCACTGGATGGCCACGCCCACACCAACAAATTTTTAAAATATCGTTAAATTTGTAAATTTTTACAAATTTTAAAACCAAATGTTAAGAATCCTCGATCTCGGCCCGCCGTGGCAGATAAGCTATTGGCAGCAGCAATTCCATTGGTGACCAGTGTCAACACTAGACAGAGACAGTTCTAATAACATCCGTGTAACACTGTATTGTCTATTGCAATAAAAAAGCTTCACGCATTTATTATATAGCATGACGGCATATGCATCACAAAGCTAACATGTGAGTGTGCAGTGTCAATGGTGCAACAGCACGTAAATTCACACAATACAAGACAAACAGAACCACCTTCACATCTCATGAACATGTCACAAACTTGCATAAATAGAGCATTAGTTATAACAAATAAGTTTTGAATTTCTGGCTCAAAGTCATTATCACCACGCCGTTTGTCTGTGAGTAAGTGACCTAAATACTTGACATTTGTGACAAACGCAAGAGCAGGCAGTGAAGAACAATTTCGAATTTGTCTCTTGACGACCGCCAACACAAAAGATCATTTCATAGTGGAGTTCGTCCAGGCAACAGACCCTCAGTGGTTGACATGAAAAGTTCACTAACACGCTGCTGCCCAAGGGCAGTCACTGCTCAAATAGGTCAATGTGACCAGGTTTTAGATCTGTACTCAGGGTTGGTGAGTGTATCTCTACAAGTCTATGTCCAGCAGCTGCAATTTACGACATCCTCGTTAACAGACAGACAGACAGATGCTATTCCAACAGCGAGTCAACCATCTGAGCTAATAAAAACACGTATATACACCATTAATAAAGCTATAAGTCAAAAATGGACAGAAAACCAAATTAACAAAATCATTTACACTGTTCACTCGAGTGTGTACGTAACGTTGTACAACAGCAGTAGACAATACAGTGTAGAACAGTCCTTATACAGAAGTGGTCAATCGCATCCTCCAGACAATCAAGTCAGCCAATTGCTTTCAGCGTCTGTCTCCATTGTGGACTGTCATGTGACACTTTAGAGTTCCATACTCAGCATGGCATACTGACAAAACGCCTTGTCACGGTCTGACTCCACTGTGAATTCTGCTGTGCTTCAAAAGAGTTGCAGCCTCTGTAAACCGTTTGCTACAAACATTGCATTCAAATGGTTTCTCTCCTGAATGTCCTCGAAGGTGTCTTGCAAGTGCTGACTTGCTTCCAAAGCATTTTCCACATTCTGCGCACTTATACTTGCCTGTATGAACATTCCTATGATTACGTAGACCACCCAAGGATGAAAAACACCTCCCACATTGGCAACACACGTGTTTCTCACTGTGCTGCAATATGTTTAAGCTCTTTCTAAACCGTTTGCCACCGTGAATTCTGCTATGCACAACAAGACTTCCAGCCGTTGTAAATCGTTTGCTACAAATACTACATTCAAACCGTTTCTCTCCGGAATGCCGTTGAATGTGTATCGCCAGCGATGATCTGAATTCAAAACATCTGCCACACTCCGTACACTTGTACTTGCCACTATGAACATTCATATGACCACACAGGCCACTATGCGACAAGTAATGCTTCCCACATTGGCTACAAGAGTACAACTGTTTTCCAGCGTGTTTATTGTTGTGCTGCATTAAACTTCCTTCCTTTTTAACCGGTTTGCCACCGTGAATTCTGCTATGCACAACAAGACATCCAGCCGTTGTAAATCGTTTGCTACAAATACTACATTCAAACCGTTTCTCTCCGGAATGCGTTCGAATGTGTATCGCCAGCGATGATCCGTGCCCAAAGCATTTTCCACATACTGTGCACTTGAACTTGCTTGCGTGAACATTCTTATGACCGCGTAGGCCACTCTCAGACGAGAAACACCTCCCACATTGGCTGCAAGAATACCTGTGTTTCTCACTGTGCTGCAATATGTTTCCCTTCTTTCCAAATTGTTTGCCACAGTGAATTCTGCCGTGTACCACAAGACTTCCAGCCGTTGTAAATCGTTTGCTACAAACACTACATTCAAATCGTTTCTCTGCAGAATGAATTCTCAAATTGTGTTTTGCCAGCAATGATTCGGATTCGAAGCATTTGCCACATTCTGTGCACTGGAACTTGGTTGTATGAGTATTCTTATGAGCACGCAGTCCACTCTTATATGAGAAATGCCTCCCACACTGGCTACAAGAATACATCTGCTTTCCAGTGTGCTTCTTACCATCCAAGTATCGTCTTCGACCAAACACACTGCTATGTTGCTGCGGGGCTTCTGCACAGTGAGAAGATCTGCTGTGTATCGCAAGTTTAACTGTCGTCGAAAATTGTTTGCTACAAACACTACACTCAAACCGTTTCTTTAATGAGTGAATTATCTTGTGCTTTGCCAGCAATGATCTGAATTCAAAACATCTGCCACACTCTGTACACTTGTACTTGCCACTATGAACATTCATATGACCATACAGGCCACTAGGCGACAAGTAATGCTTCCCACATTGGCTACAAGAATACAACCGTTTTCCAGCGTGCTTACTGTTGTGCTGCATTAAACTTCCTTCCTTTTTAACCGGTTTGCCACCGTGAATTCTGCTGTGCACTAGAAGACTTCCAGCCGTTGTAAATCGTTTGCTACAAACACTACATTCAAATCGTTTCTCTGCAGAATGAATTCTCTTGTGGATTGTCAGCCTAGATTTGGATTCGAAGCATTTGCCACATTCTGTGCACTGGAATTTGGTTGTATGAGTATTCTTATGAGCACGCAGTCCACTCTTATATGAGAAATGCCTCCCACACTGGCTACAAGAATACATCTGCTTTCCAGTGTGCTTCATACCATACAAGTATCGTCTTCGACCAAACACACTGCTATGTTGCTGTGGGGTTTCTGCACAGTGAGAAGATCTGCTGTGTATCGCAAGTTTAACTGTAGTCGAAAATTGTTTGCTACAAACACTACACTCAAACCGTTTCTTTAATGAGTGAATTATCTTGTGCTTTGCCAGCAACGATCTGAATTCAAAACATTTGCCACACTCCGTACACTTGTACTTGCCACTATGAACATTCATATGACCACACAGGCCACTATGCGACGAGTAATGCTTCCCACATTGGCTACAAGAATACATCTGCTTACAATTAAATCGTTTCTCTGCAGAATGAATTCTCTTGTGGATCGTCAGCCTAGATTTGGATTCGAAGCATTTGCCACATTCTGTGCACTGGAATTTGGTTGTATGAGTATTCTTATGAGCACGCAATCCACTCTTATATGAGAAGTGCTTCCCACACTGGCTACAAGAATACATCTGCTTACATTCGAATCGTTTCTCTGCAGAATGAATTCTCTTGTGACTTGCCAGCACAGATTTGCCTTCACAACATTTGCCACATTCAGAGCACTCGTACTTGCCTGCATGAATATTCAGATGGTCACACAGGGCACTCTGAGAAAAAAAATACACCCCACATCGACTACAAGAATATGACTGTTCTCCAGTGTGTGTCTTAAAGTGCTGTATCAAGTGTTCTTTTGTCGTAAACCGTTTGTCACACTCAGAACACAAAAACTTCTCTCCATGTTGCACTCTGTCATCATCTATCAAACTTTGGTCATTGCAGCAGCTCCCTGTACAAACAACAAGATCGTTGCTACTCAAAGCTGAACTCTTCAAACAATCCTGCTGAATTCCAGCAAACTGACTGCCCTATTCAACCGAACTGACCGCCTCTGCATTTTGATGGCAACACAGACATATGATGTTTTACAGCTAGACTACTACTACTACCACTACTGCTACTACAACCACTACCACTACTACTACCTGTCAGTCGAAGAAGACTACCAGTGTGTATTTTGGTTACGTGCCATTTCTCCCATCTGATATTGATAACCATTTTGCTCATGCCTGCATTTTTTCAAGACTTTCAGTTCAACTGCGAAGTTGCTCTTAACAAAATGACCTTCAGTGACAATAAACTAGAAAATGTATCAATTGAACTGTATTGCCATGGTCTACCATCCCAAAACAAAGCGCAGCAATGACACAGCTGGATGACAACGAGAATCGTTTCTAATAACTAAATTCATAACAGCAACCATCAGCAACTATTGCCTCCACTCCAGAGAGCAAGACTGACTCCACTGCCTAGGGCCCGCTTAACCAAAAAATCCTAGGACAAGCCTTAGGTCAAAACTTAAGACTAAGGACAAACCTAGGACGGGGTTCTAGGTGACTAAGGACAATATCAGACATGTGAACTAAAGTAATATGTCGTTGATAGCATGTTCTAGACTTTGAAATATTCGTGTTGTAATAAACAGTCTTATACCAAATATAATGTTTAACTGCAGCTAATTTCAGAAGCACAAATGAAAATCATCTGGTGGCTCCCTCTTGTGAATGAAAATATAACATATAAATAGCATCACCTACTTAACTTCAAAAGAAAAAGATAAATAAATAGAATATCTGCACACTTGCTTTTGTAAATAAATGGAAAATTTGAATAAATAAAATGAGTTACCTTGTCGGATGACCATCTCTGAATATGAAATCTGTAGAAAAAGTTAGAAATTCCTAAGACAGCATTTGTTATTTGACTTATGACATACTTAGGCATAACTTAGGAATTTCTAACACTGACACTAGTCAAATTTAGGACAATGGGTGGACATACTTAGGACATTCGTAACTCAGACATAGGCACTAAGTTATTTGTTAATCGGGCCCCTGACCTTCAATACCTATCTACATTATTATCATCCACTAAACATATCTTCCAGTTCCACCCTGGTGGAAGGTCAGTGGAGCTGATGGCTTAGCAGGATCTTTGTCATCATCCATCCGTCTATCGTCAACTTTTTCTTCAAATCACAACTAGTTGTACGGTCTTCATGGGATTTTGACCAGCACTTAATAGCAGCATTCTGAACCTATGGGGTAACTTCAAAGCCACTGAATATATTAAACAGCCTGGCAACTTTGCAGACCAAAACCCACTTTTGGAGTGAGTGCAGCAGCAAAAGTGTCGTTGTATTGAATTTTCACATTAATTACTGTTGTAAATGCTGTTAATCTTCTTCTTTGGGTGCCTTCTTCATTACAAAAGCTCAGCGGCTGAAGAAAACTCCCACGACCACCTCCTCACTTTCTTTCAATCTTGTGCCAGCGCTTTTAATTCCCCATAGGTCTTGCCACTCCATTTCGGCACAGTGTGGATCCAGGACATGAGGTGCTCCTTGGTGTCTTGTTCCATCCACTGCTCCTTCTAGTATGGTCAGCGAAAGCTTGTCCGCGCTTCCCCTCACCATGTGTCCGAAATACTGTAACTTCAGCCTGGCAACAATCATCAGCCCCTTTTCCAGCCCCATCTAGTCCAAGATTGATTCATTGGTTCACTGTTCCCTCCAGCTAACTCCCAATACACGACATCAAAGCATGTACACCAGTAAACAAGGTGTCGTCCGTTATGGGATGTGATGATAGTTGGCCCACCCACCATGGTGCTGAGTGTCGTGCTGCCCCTACTGCACAGTTTATCGGAGAAAGCTACCCAGAAACACCCAAAATGGCAATGGCAGAACGTACTTCCGATCACGAATCTGATGACAGATTTGGAGTCGGGAAGCCCGGATTCCCATTCGTGTTTCCTAGTAACCATACGTCTATCTCGCTTAGTTTCGGAGACATTAGTGTGTGACAGACAGAGAGATGGACAGACAATGCGGACCATTACTATAGCTGGCCCTCACATTGTGGCAGGCCAGCTAAATGTAAAAAGATGACAACGCTTTAGCTGCCACACTTACCTCGAAAAGTGGGTGTTGGTCAGAGGGCTGCCAGGCTTGTTTTAAAATATTCAATAGCTTTGGCGATTTCTACCAAATTATGGAGACTCTGCTTTTGTAATTTTGCAAAAATTATGCAACCTAGGGCTAAGGCAGGTAGGGTAAGTTGCTTGCTTTACCTGTGTCGATTCTGATGTTGTATTCTTTGCTGGCACTGACAACAGCAAAAGCAATGCAACGATTACAAGCTTAGTACTGACACTTACAACTACATATCGAGAAATAAATTACGGAAATATTGTATTTTCTGCAATAACTTCGTCAAAACGAGCTCCATTTTAACGACTTTTGGTAAGCCTGTAGGCCTACCTCAATAAATTTTCTATCACACGTGTGTTTCATAATGTCTGTAAAACAGTGAGCTGCATACCAGCTTCAGATGCATTTTGCCTAATTATCAGACAAAAGATATGCCACACAGTCACTTATCGTGGTTTTAAGTAAAAATATAATACAATACACATTGTTCGCAACCGACACCATATATCACATGAAAACATTTCATCAGCTACAAGACAAGAAACAAGTGTTTACCGAGTCAAGTTGAGTCTCTCAAGCACGATAACAGGCTTCATATGAGTCTGTGTTTCATCAACTTCATCATGCTCAGCATCATTTGTGGTACAGCAGCTGGCAGAACTATGTGACTGTCTGCTGCAACTGGCTGACTTTTCTCTCTCTTTGGCAGCCAGCGGCATATACTGTGACTTCCGCTGCACAAATAGATAAGAGTATCTCTTTATGCAACAGCGACGGCAACAACTTTTAAACACTAACTAGTTAACTGGAGCAAATCAAATAATTAATCAATCCTAATTTATGGGTTTGCAGTCAACTCGTTCCCATGTCAACTCATCACCAAGGCTAACCTAACCCTGGTCCCTAACCTCAAGCCCTAACCTCGAACCGTAACGAGTTTCAACGAGATGACCTGGGGACAAGTTGACTGCCACCCAATTTACGGACACTAAGACTACGTGACTAGCTACATGCTGTGCTTGTATTGTATTTTTAACAATCACGCATTGCAGATTTCCAAAGAAAATAACAGTTTGCAGCTGAGAAGCACACAGTAACTGATTTGTGCCAATCTAAACCTGTGAGTAATCTACTGTAGTAGCTAAGTCAAAATATGCAAACCAGACACACGGTTAGACAGAATAACAAGAAAAACCAAAGCATAAACTGACTGGTGACCTCGAATGATCTCGGACGGCATTAGGGCCAGTTCTGCCACATTTTTTTGCCGAAAAGTGTTACATCACGTCACGTGTGTTTATACATTCTTCTGTGCTGATTGTAAACAATGTCAAAGACGGTCGCAATTTGTACATTCTACCTACTAAATGGCTTCGCTGTAACAGCCTGAACTCAATATAATGCAGCAGCTGCACGTGCTCTTTGCGACAGCTAAGCTTTTTGTCAAATGTTTCTTCAAAGCAGCCACACAGTCAACAATAAAATAATGGTAAAATACATGTATAGTCCTACAAGGCACCTTATATGAAGCTGATGGTGCAGAACACAGCCGTTCGACAGATCCGTCTTTGTGCGATGAAAGATGTCTCATTAGCTGACTCCCATCAACAAACGCAGCTTCGCAGTGACCGCAGACGTAGGCACCCTTGACGGACCGATCACGAACGCCGTTGCCACTCTGCTGTGCCACCACCAATTTCCTCAACCTCGTCAGATACTTGACGGTCGACAACGGCTTCCGACGCCCAAGTCCCAACTTGGCCGCGGATCGTTTTGAATCTGAAAAGGCAGCTAAATGACAGTTACACAAAAATACGTAGCACATGCACTAACTATGGAACTGCACAGTCAACCTCAGAAGAGATAGCTTTTACATATTAACCAAGAGCGTCTACTCTGGCAATTAAATGCGCTACACCAGTGGCTCATAAACTGTGGTACTTGTCCCACTGGTTGACGGGTGCTGATGCTGGAGGCTTAACAGTGGACTGATTTCTGGTGACAAAGAACTCATGCCACACATTAACCATTAAATTGTATGTATGATATTATTCACTACCTAATTTTTACTCTGACAAAAGATATAGTATTTCCGAAAAAAGTAAACCGATGTATACATTTTTCTAACTTTGGAAAACAACGACGAATTTTAGCCGAATTTGCACGACAAATGTAATATCTCATTGAAAACAAAGCAACGAATTTCTATAAAATCTGTCAACGTCTGCAAAAGTTATAGCAAGTTTAGCGAAATCACCTGAAAACACAAAGTGTCCACAACTGGCAATGTTAAACGTGTAAATGCCAAAGTGCAAAAATCTAACATATTTAAAGTCTGTGTTTAAAATATCATCCACAGGCTCAAATGCAAGTTTAAAGACACGGACTTCACTGTGTAACCACTTCATCGATGATCAACCGATCATCTGGTTGAAATGTTCCCATTCTTTGATCAGATGCTACTTCGGCTGGGCGATGTCATGAATCCAGCTGTGCTACACACGTTCCTGTAGCTTCCCCCGGATACGTTAGTCCACTGGGCTGAAGTCAGGAGTCGGTAGTAAACGATTTGTCTGTGACAAAGTAACTACTGCAATACCCCGTGTGGGTTCCGGGGCTCAGAATAGACCCACTCTGTCTCCTGGCTGGATGTCGTAAGAGGCGACTAAACCAGGCACCCCTCAACCTCCGTGGCCTCATCTGATTACCGATGATGGACTGGAGTGAAAGAGGGAACATTCGGAAGAAGGGCCCCTCATGGGAACCCTTCAGCAAGAGCTCAGCTCTTTGCAGCTGACAGGCGAACCAGTCATGGTTCAAAGAAAGAAGAAACCCTCAGGTGCCCGACGGAAGCGCCAGAAGAAACAAGAAAAGCGAATGCTGCCCACAGGCTGACGTAGGACCGGGAGCTTGAGGCGCCCACAGTGGCAAATCGTGCACTGGGACTGATGTTGATACTGAGAGCAGTCGCACAAAAAGACCGCTGTCACCTGGTGGGACACCTCAAAATGCCCAGAGCCAGGTGAAGCGTACTAAGCAGAAACAGAAAGAAACACCATATAACAGTTAGACCTCCTGAGGTTTTTAACATCCTCACGGAGGTTTCAATAGTACCCTGGTAAGAAATACCAGGGGCTTTACTGGGGGATGGACTATGGGCCCATCCGCGGCCTGGTTCTACGAAGGACCACTTTGCCCCCAACAAAACGAAACAAAACTACTGGAATCTGTTAAACATACTTAAAACAAGTTTAAACTCCTTTAAATTGGCCAACCCTGGCTGTTCAATGTAAGCTAGCATAAAGCAGAGGGTACCAAAACCAGCGTTGCCAATGGGCCATGCACGAGAAGAAGCACTGTCCTACACTGTCTATTGTCACTCAATGTAAGCCGGTGACAAGTCGAAGGACCACAAGAACACGGTTCACTCGCTAAACAACAACTATCAGGCATGAATTAGATGCAACGGTGAGACTTCGGCGTACTTACAAGAATCTGGAGACCGATGCTGTTTCAGATGCTCACTCAGAGCGCGGAGGCTGTTGACACACAGGTCGCAGCTGGGGCAGGAGACAAGGAGGTCAGCGCCACCTTCGGGGTTTTGGTGAAGTGATCGGGCGTGGACCTTGAGCTGACTCGACTGTGCAAACCTGCAACAGGAACACTCTGGTCAAAAATCAAGGTAAAATGTCACCAACTTTCAACCACTTCTAGCGTTCACCGCGGGACATATTCCTACAGAGTCACATCACTTTTTGACCAATAGCTTTTGAGATTTCGTGTAGACAGACACAAAGACAGACAGACGCCGACAAAAACAATACGCCTGCTCGCAGCATGTGCACCGGTAAATATTGCAGTTTTGCGTTAAGAAGTGCCAACATAGCAAATCAGTAGAACAAGAATCGAGAGATCGGTGCAGCCGGAGGTAGTTACTCAGGGTGCGTAGGCCGCTGACATGAAGGACAGGCAGGGCAGGCAACGAGGAGGTCGTTGCCATCGCCGGTGTTTGGATGAAGTGCTCGGGCGTGGAACCTGAGTGAATCTGACTGCGCAAACCTGGATCAGGAACAATCTCGTCCGTTATATTTGTAAAAAAACATCGTTTAGCAGACAAACTAAGGTTTGGACCTTGGACCCATGATGTCGATACGCAACAAATTTCATAGGATTCCAAGGCAGAAAGACTCGTGCTGACAGACAACTGCAAAGCACAACACCTGTGAGAAACAGATCTGTATAAAATCAATAAAAGAAAACAGAGCAGTAAAATAAACTGGGAGCTAAGTTGACATCATTTGCAGCTGACGTCTCAAAGCACAAACTGGGCAGCCACAAGTACAAGCAGCACATTAGAGACCTTGTGATGATAGCGCTATAAAAATCCACACTTTACCTTACCTTACCTTACAAGCAGTGACATGGACACTGATACGTGTGACTGGACAGCAAGGCACATAGTGCACTTACAGCTGCCCCCAGTGATGTACAGTAAAACACACATATACAATACAAAAAAGATGTACAACAGAACAAAACATATGAGATAATCAGAGAAACTGTGCTAAAATCAGTGGAGACAGACAGTTCATTCCATACAGTAATGATGCATTCACTGGAAAATCTGACCTGATCTGTATACCTGGAGATATTTCACAGTTTATATCTGTCCTTCTCTATGAGTCTTTTGCTGCTGAGAGCCAGACAATTAGCCATACCAACTGCTGCTTTTAGCCCTTCGGCATTATATACCTTAAGGCAAAAATAATAATATTAGTAATAATAAAAAAAACAAAAAAGTAAAAATAATAATATAACAGTGGAAACCTCGGATTCCATTGTTTCTTCCAGTGCTGCTTCCCCTGCTGACTTGAGCCACAAAATATCTTCGAAATGCAAATATGTTTAACTCCCGAGGTGTACACAGTACTGCCAGCAAAATAAATAAAAAAATTAATTAAAAAATTAAACTAATAATAATAGTTTCTGACCGTCTTTTGGCTGACCGCTTGTGAACCGTTCTGACGTGGTAGTTTAGATTACTGTTTTGGCGGAAGCTGCGATCGCAGAGCTTACACGCAAATGGACGTTCGTCAGAATGGATACGGCAATGTTCTGCCAGGTGGCCGGATCGAGTGAAGGTTTTGGAGCAGACCGGACACCGATATGGGCGTCGTTCGAGATGGGAGCAAACGTGCCGCTGTAGATGGCTCGAGCTGACGAAACGTCTGCTGCAGTGACGGCAGGCGTACGTCGAACGTCCGGTGTGGTATTCCGGCTTCACTTCGAGGGCTGAAAAATCGTCGCCATTGTATTCGATGTCGACCGAGGGCTGAGAGTTCATCAAAGACATGTCACCGGTGTTACCTGTATGCACAACGTACAGTAGGTCCTTCACAACTGAGCTTCCATCCCTACGGGGTCGGTAAATGAGGACTTACTTCGGCTGGGAAGGCAAAGGCAGGTATGGTTCATTCTGTTTGTGGACAAATGTGCAGCTGTGCCACGTGCAGCGTGAACACAGCAGTATGTTTTCACACGTTCTGTTAGTCCAAATACATATGTTTCGGCGTAGTGCACAACCTTAAACAGCAGAGTATGACGACTTCTGAATACTAACGATAAACTACCACTATCACATCTATCTTCACTAACATCATTAACATTGTCTAAGTTTTGTCTTTAATTACTTTTTAGTCTGCGCGCCTTCACAATGTAAAATGTCCTTGAAGTAGTTTTTTATCTACGACACTTTAATGCTGACTATTTTACACTAGACTACATTACACGACATCATTCACTGCGTTGTTTTACCTGCGTTCATTCTGGCACCGTAATCATTCTGCCGACTGCAAACAACAAACAGTGCAATTGTTATTAGGTGACAGTTTTCACAGGTCAGACGACACAACCAACAGCGTCAAAGCACTGAAGGCAGCCAGTTAGTTGTCGAGATCAGATTTCGGAACCACTCCGCCAAGTTACAATGAATAAACTCAGAGTGAGTGATTGAGCAGAGGTTTAACGTCCCACTCGACACTTTATAGGTCATTTCGGGGACGATTTTTACAGGCCAGATGACCCAACCAACAGCGTCAAAGCACTGAAGGAAGCCAGTTGGC
>Ga0126335_1001199_pt1 | contig 14201 bp, 10 predicted proteins | sample OlaspJWI45metaG_FD_108409 | JGI IMG/M metagenome (GOLD analysis project Ga0126335, IMG submission 108409) | Marine gutless worms symbiont microbial communities from Oahu, Hawaii - Olavius sp. 1 OAHU.JWI-45 metaG | ecosystem: Host-associated > Annelida > Digestive system > Unclassified | place... | reverse complement strand
TAACCGCGTGAAGAGATGAGTGGCTGAGATTTTACAAGGAATGGGTTGGAGAGGGATCGGTTTTTGGCAATAAGTTATTTAATTTCAACGTGTTATCTTTAAGTTAATGGCATTGGGTTGGACGCGGGCCGGGCGGCCGATGAGGATGCCGGGGATGATTCGCTTGAAAAAAACGCGATTAAGCGGCTTTTTTTACAGTGATTGCGAATTGTATTCAGGGCGATCGAATACAGCCAGGGAAGAAATGGTCGCGTGGTGTCGAATCGGTTGAGGTTTTCAAAGGTCCCGATAAAGATGGCCTGGGCCAGATCATCGGCATCTGACCGGCTGCCGGTTAATCTGAAGGCCAGATTATAAATCAGTGTGTTGTACTTATCGATGATGGCGGCATAGGCGTTGCAATCACCTTTTTGGACTTGCTCAATTATGCAGTGGTCTGTGTCATCAGTCATCAAGCGGATTATGCAAACCGAATGTCCTCAAAACTGCAGAACACAGCATGCAAGATCGACGATAATGCCTCACGGTTCAAGTGGATTACCGTATTTTCCAGAGCGCCGGAGAGCGCAAGAGGGCCCTTCAGACCGTAGTTGACGCTCAGGTTGAAATGAAAGGCCCACAGAAGCGGCTGTTGGGTGCTTGAACCGGTGAAATCCGCACCCGACACCCGGTTAATTGTGGCAGGCAGGTTGTCCGCAATTTAAATCAGACGCAATGTTTTCGGGTCCACACTTCCCGCCGCAACGTGCAGGCGTTTAAGTCTATGGGCGCTTCCAGACAAAAGGTGCGGCAAATTCATTGGCGGCCGAAGTGGGCAGGGCCCGTGTAAGGGCCACGGGGGTGCCATTTTTAAATGACAGAGAACCGCCGTTGGTCTGTGGATCCCCGGTTCCCCATACATAGTCAGTGCCAAGATCTATTGAACCGCCAGGCGCCAGATCGGTCCAGACTGCCGTCCCGAATGCAGAGGAGGTCAAATAACTCGTACCGCTTATTTTCGCCTTTGCCCAGGCCAGGTTTTCGCGACCGTTCAATTCTGAAACAGCGGCATCGATTGCACGCGCTTTTGCATTCTGTTCCAGGTCTATGTACCGGGGAACCGCAACTGCGGCCAGAATGCCGAGAATAATAAGAACGGCGATAATTTCAACAAGCGTAAAACCATGCTGGTTGGCAATGATAAATTTGTGCTTTCTCATAACGAGCTCCTTTTTATTTACAATGCGTATCGAAACCAGCGCAACTTCGTTAAACGTTCCAATCTCCATTTTCTGTAGAATGAGTTTTGAGAGCCATGTTTATCTACGCATTATTGCAGCACAAACTGTGCCATAGGATCAAAATTATGTCTTCAATTAAATGTAATACATAATATACTTAGTATTTTCAAGAAACTAAAAATTCGATGATTTTTGAACCAAATGTATTATATTCGATGGGCAACATAATTTCAACAAATTTTGTAGATTTATGAGGTTAAGAATTTTGGTTTTTGATGTTTTTGACATCGATATTATATTTTTTGATTCGATGCCACAAGCTGCGCTGATTGATGCCCAATAATTCGGTTGCCCGTATCTGTACACCGCCGGTTTTCCGGAGTGCATCGATGAGCATGTTTTTTTCGATTTGGGCCAATTTTTCGTCAATGGGCATATTGGTCGGTAACGAGGGGGAATGATTAGGACTTTCGAAGGCACCGGTGATGCCGACCGGCAGGTGATTGGGCTCGATAAAAGCATCTTCACAGATAACCGCCGAGCGTTCGATGATATTTTGCAATTCACGCACATTGCCCGGCCACTGGTAGGCCATCAACATTTGCAAAGCCATCGACGTAATTTCGATGTCTTTTTCAAACTGGTGTAAAAAATGATCGACCAGAGCAGGTATATCCTCTTTTCGCTCCCGTAAAGGCGGTAAATTCAGTGTGAACACGTTGAGGCGGTAATACAGGTCTTCCCGGAAATGTCCTCCGCGGACCATCTGTTCCAAGTTTTTATTGGTTGAGGCGATAAAGCGCACGTCCACCTTAATGGTTTTGCTGCCGCCAACCCTGAAAAACTCGCGTTCCTGAATGACCCGCAAAATTTTGGATTGCAGGCTATAGGGCATGTCGCCAATCTCGTCCAAAAACAGGGTGCCGCCATTGGCCATATCGAATTTTCCGGGCTTGAAGGACGTGGCACCGGTAAAGGCGCCCTTTTCATGACCGAAAAGTTCACTTTCCAACAACTCCTCGGGTATGGCTGCACAATTAAGCTTAATAAACGATTTGTCCTTGCGCAGGCTGATTTCGTAGATGCTGGTGGCGACGAGTTCCTTGCCGGTGCCACTTTCGCCCAGAATCAGTACGGTAGAATCTGTCGGCGCCACTTTCATAATAAGGCTCATCAAACCCCGCATGAGGACGCTTTCGCCGATAATCCGGGGAAAAAAATGGCGTGATTCCATGCGGCTGAGCACCGTGGTCACCTGATCGAACACATGCGTGAATTGCTGAATTTGATCGAGCGACTCCTCGTCCCGGGCCTCATTCTGGATCCGGCTGATCTGGGGGGCAAGCTTTTTGGCCTTTTCGACAAATATTTCAACCGGTTTGAGTATCAGACGCACAAGGACGACACCGGCAATAAAAGCCAACAGGCCAATCAGGCTGGCGGCCCAGAAAACCGGATGACTGAAATCGATTCCCTGGGTCAGATGGTAGCGGGTCAGGCTGGATGATACAAGGGACGACAATGCGGAAAAACCACTGATAATAAACGGAATAATAATGTAAAGACTGATATTGAAGCGCGGCCGCCGGCTGAGCTCCTTTAACATGTTTTTTAACATCAGACTTTTATTTTTCATTGCTGGGGGATGTTTCCAATCTCTAACTTAATTCAGGACTTCAATACTTTATATCAAACTCGATAAAATGACCGCAAAAAAGCGCAAAAGGGAAAAAATATTTAAAAAGATGGAGCAGAGCGACTCATTATTGTGGATTTAATTAACCGCCTGCTCACTTCGTTCGCTCGACAGACGCAGACAGACGCAGATCTTTTGCCTCCGCGACCGCTATTCAACCAGGCTGATCTTTTTACGCCGGTATAAACTGTATGACATGATTAGGCCCAGCAAAGGCATCCTTGCGGAGGCAAAAACAGCCATCGCTTCGCGATATTTTATCAACGCGTTTGCCCGAAGGGCATGATGGTTTTGCCTGGGCAAATTGACGAGGCGGTTTGTCCCGTCCAATAGTGCGGCGTCTTATCGGGGTGGCTTATCCCGTCAGAGCTCGGAGAGCGAAGTCGGAAGCCTCGTCGTCGCCCAGGCAAAAAATAGCATATTGCTTGCCGGGTCGCAGTTTCGCGCCAGCGGGACGAAGCCTGGTCTGCGACCCGTCTGCGTGAGTCTGCGGTTAATATTATTAAAGTACAACCAGATCAATTACTCAGCAAAGTATTATGCCATGTTCAGATCAACGGACCATGGTCGACAGATCCCACATCGGTAAAAAGATGGCCAGCGCGAAAAAACCGACGACCGCTGCCAGTCCGATTGTCAGGGCCGGTCCAATCGCTTCCGACAGGCGGCCCATGGCGTATTCGACTTCAGAATCGTAATGATCGGCCACCTCCTGCAGCATGTCGTGTAAATTTCCGGTTTCCTCGCCAATGGCGATCATGTTGATCAGCATCGGTGTGAAATATTTGGAAGAGCGCATCGGCCCGGAAATACCGCGTCCTTCTTCGAGGCGCTCTTTGGTTTTCTCAAGATCGTTGGCAATCGCCTGATTACCGATGGTACTGGTCAGTATATCCATCGAATCGAGAATATCGACACCGCTGGCATACAGAATCGAAAACGTACTGGCAAAGCGCGATATGGCCGCTTTGAGTAACAATGAGCCAATTACCGGTATGCGTAATATTATCATATCGCGAATGTATTTGCCCTGCGGGGTCTTGAAATAGAACATCAGGGCAATGCCCCCGATGACGATGCCTCCCAGGATCAACATCCAGTACTCTGCCACAAATTCATATAAGCGCATGCATATCAGCGTCGGCAGGGGCAGATCCAGACCGGCATTGTTAAAAATGGTTACAAATTTGGGAACAACAAATGTGAGCAGTATGATAAAGGCGATAATCAAAAAGACAACCACGATGATCGGATATTGCATCGCCGAGCGAATGTCCGATTTGACTTTATGTTCATGCTCCAGAATATAAGTGAGCCGGTTTAAAATTTCCGGCAACGCGCCGCTGGATTCGCCGGCATGGACCATGCTGCAATACAGGTCTGAAAAAACCCGGCGGTGCTTGCGAAAGGCCTCGTAGAGGCTGGCGCCTTCGTTGATATCCTGCTGCATCGTTGACAAAATTTTTTTAAGCTGCGGATTCTCGCTCTGTTCCTCCAGAATTTGCAGCATGCTCAGCATGGCGACACCGGCACGGATCATGGTCCGAAATTGCTTGGTAAACAGGATAATATCCGGGATTTTTACCGGTGTCAGCAGGTCTTTCATGGAGGTCCATTCCAGCCCGGGAACAGACGTGGTTATTTCCTTCACGGCCGTGGGAATATAGCCGCGTGCGGTCAGCTTGCTGTTCGCCACCTCGATTGTTTCGGCTTCTATGACACCGTTCGAAGTACTGCCTGATTCGGTTATTACTTTGTAGGAAAATTTTGGCATAAATTCCTCGTTAGGCCATGACCGCCGATGCGGCTTCTTCCAAAGTCGTCAGGCCGCGCAGGATCTTTGCCGCCGCATCCTGCTTTAGAGTGCAGAACCGGCCGGCCTCGCTTGCCACCGTGCTGATGTGCTGGGCTGAACTCTTTTTGATAATCATCTGTTGAATCATGTCATCGACCACCAGCACCTCGTAGACCCCGGTGCGGCCCTTGAAGCCCGTATGCATGCAATTGAAGCAACCGCTGCCCTGCATGAAATTGCCGTTGTTAGAATTACCAAGACCCCAGAACGATAAAACTTCTTCCGGCGGCTTGATGCTTGTTTTACAGTTGGGACAGATGGTGCGAACCAGTCTCTGGGCAAACGTCGCCAGCATGACCGACGATACCAGAAACGGTTCGATACCCATGTCGATCAAACGCGTGATGGCACCGGCGGCATCATTGGTGTGCAGGGTGCTGAAAACCCGGTGACCGGTCAGGGCAGCCTGTACGGCCACGGTAGCGGTTTCCCTGTCACGGATCTCGCCGACCATGATGACATCGGGGTCCTGCCGCAGGATAGATCGCAGGCCGTCGGCAAAGGTCATACCGGCTTTGCGATTCAACTGCACCTGACAGATACGTTCGATTCGATACTCAACCGGGTCTTCAACGGTAACGATATTGATGTCGGGACGGTTGATCTGTTTTAAGATGGAGTACAAACTGGTGCTTTTGCCGCTACCGGTCGGTCCGGTACTCAAAATCATACCGTACGGTTTGGTGATAACCGACTCTATTTTCCGGCGATCCTCGGCCCGCATACCCAGTCGTTTGAGAGAGTACACACCGCTGCTGGTATCCAGAAGACGCAGCACCATGTTTTCACCGTGGATAGACGGAATGGTGGAGGCGCGTATGTTGATCTCCTTGTTTTTCATCTTAACCGTGAACCGGCCATCCTGTGGAATTCGGGACAGCGAAATGTCCATGTTGGCCAGAATTTTCAACCGGGAGATAATCGGTAAAAACATCGATTTGGGCGGCGCCGGTACATCGTGCAGTTTTCCATCCACTCGAAACCGCAACTGGACCGCCTCCTTTTCCGGGCTGATGTGAATATCACTGGCGCTCTCGCGCACCCCCTGCGAAAGTATCGAGTTGACCAGGCGGACAACCGGTGCCTCCTCGGCCATGCCCTGCAGGGAACTGACCTCCACGTCATCGGATACCGGCGTTTTTTCCTGATCTTTATCGTACTCCATCTCCTCCATGTCTTCCAGCACGCCGCCGATGCCGGAATACGTTCCATAGAGGCTGCTCAGCAGCTGGTTGAGATCCTGTTCGGTGCAGATAACCGCTTCAACCTCGTTGTTGGTAAATACTTCCAGGGCATCCAGGATGTTAATATCCATCGGATCGGTCATGGCAACCGTCAGGAGCAGGCCTGACTTTAACAACGGCACTGCTTGATATTTAAAGGCAATTTCAGCCGGGATGACATTTGAAAGATCCTGATCCAGCGAATATTCATCTGCCGAATATTTGTTGAGGTCCAACTGTTCGGAAATGATATCCACGATCTGAGATTCGCTCACGATGCCTTCACGAACGAGAAATTGACCCAGTTTTAAACCGGATTTCTTTTGAAACGGCAGTGCCTGCTCGAGCTGTTCGGTGGTGAGCAGACCGCCTTCAACCAAAATTTCGCCTAATCTTTTTTTCGCCTTTAACATTTTCCGTCCTGCAATTTTATATTCCAAGTACTAAAATTATCGATAAATACAGCATTGGAATGCAAGTCTGCGTTTGTCAGCGTCCATCTGCGGCTAATTAATTTTATACTTAGTTCATCAATCCTTCGCTTTCGATCAGGCCGGTTTGCGACCGAAAAACGGATCGGAAAAATAGACCGTATCTTTGGTCCAGAAAGAAATGATCCGGGCCTTTGTGGCCATCTTCGGCGGAAGTTGTTCGACATATCGATCCGCATCCTGGCGATCGGTGAAAAAACGATCCATAAAAAGTGCAAACTGAAGCCCCTCAACAGAGGTCCAGTAAGGCACCAGCCGAACGACCGCCTTGCGGCCGGTCAATAGTTGCTGCAGCCCCAATGCCGCTTCGATATTATCTTCCTGGGCGACCTTGACCCACCAGCCACTGGGGGCCGTTGTACCCACGACAGCCGGGATCGCCGGCAATTCGATGGTCTGGCCCACGTTAACGACATCCGGGTCTTCGATTTGTGGATTGGCCATAATAATCGCCCGGAAATATTTTGAATTGAATTTGCCATAGACACTTTCAATCAAACCGGACAACGTTTGATTGTGTTTAACCGTTACCTGACCGAGGCTCCTGGAGTACAGCGGTGCGGATGGCGGTTTGATATTGTGCACTTCAGTAATGTCCGGCGCTGCAGCCAGCATTGTCGTCTGACCGGGCATCGGATCCGGAATGGCCGGAATCATCTTGCGGGCAATCGCCTGTTCGGCCTTAACCGGCAAAGATATGGACTCCGGACCGGTTGCCGGTGAGCGCCTATCAACTTCGGGCTGCCGGGCGGTTGATTTTTCGGATCGGATAACATTGGAAGCAACACCGGCGACCTTTTGGGTTAGCTGACGGGCCGGTGCAAAATAGATGATAGCCAAAACGGCTCCGGCGACCAGCCCGGCAGTCGTGATAAAACCATATTTGCGGGTGCGTTGGACCCGTTTTGGAAAAACACGCTGGATGCATGTTCGCACCAGCAGCAAATCGACCACCGTCCGATTTTGAATGATCATGGTCAGAATGCAGCGGTGGCACAGATTGATGATTTTGCGCGGGTATCCGCGTGTGATCCAGTAGATTAACACAAGGGCCGGGAAACTGAAGAATCGATATTCACGATACCTGTCGCTCGATTTTTCCAGCCTGAACTTGATCATGCGCCGGGTATCGGCAAAATTCATCGGCTTGAGGTAGTGATACAGATTGATGCGATCGGTAAAATTCGCATGGCTGCTGATGGTATTTTCAAACTCTTTCTGTGCGAATATAACGATTTGTAGCAGTTTGTGCTCGTTGGTTTCGTAATTTAGAAATTCGCGCAGCAACTCCAGGCAAAATGTGGGTAGTTTCTGCCCTTCGTCGACGATCAGGATGACTGTTTTGCCCTGATCCACCCCTTTTCGAAACAGTGTTTTTTTATGAATTCCTTCAGTTGCCAGTCATTGAGCTGTCCTCCGGGCAAACTGCCGTTGAAATTATTGGCTACGGTTTCAAGAAATTCAGTCGGGGAGGTAAAATCCGGATCCAGGATAAGGTAGGTTTCAACTTCGTCGGATCCGGTTAAACCCCTGATGAGTTGCCGGCAAAGGGTCGTTTTACCCGTGCCGACCTCGCCAATGACAACGTTCAGACCCCGTCGCAGCCTGAGTGCCAGTTCGAGTTTTTGTAAACAGGCCTGGTGTTGCCGGGATTGATAAAAAAATTCCGGATCGGGTGAGTTTGAAAACGGTTCTTTTTTGAGATCGAGAATGCTGAAATATTCCATTTTGATAAAACAACCGCTAGTCCCTGGGTATTGTGAGCAGCCGGGCAATCAATATCCCCGATGGGCGGTCGGCAAACCCTAATAATTTGGCGCGCATGCAAAAACATCAATCACAGATGACGCAATTGGAATTTGGTTTCAGAGTTCACATTAATTACTCGTCGGATTTTCAATGACCGATATGCCGGTGGCCGGTGATGTGGCGGCAGCTTGCTTGTGCTCTTCCAGAATGTATGGGGTAATGAATATCAACAGCTCTTCCATCACATCCGCTTTCGTATTGCTGCCAAACAGATAACCGAGACCCGGTACATCTTTTAAATGCGGTACACCGCTGCTGCCCGCGAGGTTGGATTCTTTGGTCAAACCGCCAATGACCGTCGTTTGGCCGTTAAATACGATCACACTGGTTTCAGCACGTTTGGTAATGATTGTCGGATTGCCGGCTACCGTGTTGGAAAAATCCAGTTCATCCTTGTTGGTAACGATTTTGAGTTTCAGCGTTTCATCGTCGATGACGTGCGGAACAACTTCCAGCATCAGCACGGCTTTTTCATAGCGGATTTCCACCTCACCGTTTTCAACCGTCTGGATCGGTACCCGCTGGCCGCTTTCGATAAAAGCGGATTGGTTTTCGAGTGTCGTGATCGATGGGCTCGACAGGATGTTGAGTTTGCCTTCCTCTTCGAGCGCTTTTAACTGAAAAGTCAACACCATATTGCCAATATCCTGGTATAAGAATCCGAGGTTGACCCCCTCGCCGTCCGGCAGGTCAACCGGAAAATTCAGAACATTGCCGACCGGGGGCAAAAATACGACCGGTGCGCCCGGCGTATCGGAGCTCTGGTCGAAAAAAAGGGACTCATCAAAACTGTAATCGCCCTGACCCAACCAGTAGTTTCGGTTGCCGGTATTGTTGAAGGTCAAGCCCCCCCACTGGACACCCAGCGCCCGGGCCGTATCACTGTTGGCTTCAACAATATGGGCCTCTATTAGGACCTGGTCGGTGGGTTGATCAAGTTCGTCGATGACAGCTACCATTTGCCGAAGGTCGGCGGGAATGGCCTGAATGATGATCGAATTGGTGTGCTCGTCTACCATAACCGATCCCAGCGGCAGGTTGTCGCTGTTGACGGACAGGAATTTTTCCAGGTTTAATTTCAGTTTTGGCGCTTCCGTGTACCGAACCTCCACAATTCGGGTGACCAGCGGTTCCACTTTGCTCAACTCGATTCGCTGGGCTTCCCGTCTGAGCTCATTATCCATATCCTCGATGGTCATGACCCGGATAATGTCACCTTCCCACGCATATGTCAGACCATAGGTGCGCAAAAGGCTGAAAAAAACCTCGTCCCACTTGGCTTTGGTCAGGTTGATATTGGCCTTGCCGGATACTTTTTCGCTGAAGATAATATTCTGGTTGGCGACCCGCGCCAATGCTCGCAGAAGCACCGAGATATCAATGTCGTTCATTTTCATCGTGATTGTGCGGGTTGGAAGTGCTTTTTGAAAGGGCTGGATTTCAGCGTCTGCTAATTTTTGAGTCGCCGTGTCACCCAGGGATTTGCTGACCTGCTTTTTTCGACCCGGTGAGCGGGGTCTGGATTCGTCGACACGCGATCTCCACTCATTCAGGAACTTATTTTCCTTTTCTTCCGGTGCTGATTTGCATCCAGTTATGATGAGGGCGGTAGTTAAAATGCTCAATAATAGCAATAAGATATGAAAAGAAATGTTTCTTTTCATTAAAATTCCTATTGTGACTCTACAAGCGGCACAGCAACTTCTTGATTGCTCTCGCGTGTGACAATAACCACCCTGTCAGGATAAATCAGTCCAACCCTGTGGCCGCCTTTGGCCAGCGGTTCTCCTGATTCATATTCCATCCCGTTGATTATTGCCATCCGTTTGGGACCCATTTCCAGGTAGCCCGTGTATATGATATCGAGTGATTTAATCACCTCGGATTGATCACCAATTTTGACATCTCTGGTGATATTTAGCAGCGGGTCCTTGGTCCACTGGTCTGAGATATGCTCGATTATGTAGGCATCAATTTCCGAAAGGCCATCTTTTGTAAGGTTGGCGACATTGGAAATAAATTTATGAAACGCCTCGAGTTTGCTCTCCGTCGGTGACGGCATTTGCGCATACCTCTGCGGCTCCGCAAAAAAAGAGTAGGCCCCATAGACGATCGTGAGGGCCATAACAGCCAGAATGATTTTTTCACGTTTCGACATAATAGCTACCATTATCCAGCTTCAGGTTTAGGACAGTCGTCGGTTATTCAATCCAGTTCAGCGTGATAGCGAAAAATCTGCCAGCGGTCAGATACTTTAAACCGCTTTATGTACATTAGCGTTTATAGGGTCAAAATACAAGTTTTTTGTGACTTGCGCGCGCTTTTTTTGTGACAACGTATCCAGGCCGGCCATTGCGCGGCCTTGCAACCATGCAGATACCGGCTAAAGGTTTCCGGCCTCGCCGGGCAGGCTTATTCGTGTGCCAGCCAAACCCTAACCTTGATTTCTTTGGCGTTGGTGACCGATCGAATCGATATCTGTTCGATCAGATCGACATACGGGATCTGGCCAATTTTAACTAAAAATTCATGCAGTTTGATAAATTCGCCTCTCAGTGACATGTCGATCGTCAGGTAGCCCGATTCGTTCAAAAGTGATCCGACGTTGGGGGTGATATCAACCAGCTCGAGCATGGATCGGCTGGCAAGCTCTTGAAATGTCGACGATATATCTCTGGTTTGATTTCGTTTGAGCTTTTGTTGGGTGGGAATCGCAATTCCCTCCGGCGGTGCAATGGTTGCTTTCTTCAACAGGGTTTCATAAACGGGCGTGAGGATTTTCTGCTCCTCGATGCGCATTTTAATGGTATCGATCTCAAAATCCAGGTTTTCCGACTCCTTCTTGGACGGCAGGATTGCCAGAAATAAAAATAGGATGAATATTCCGCTGAAAATAAGCAGGTTTAAAAGGCTTTTGGTTGGCAATACAGACGACAGTGACATAATATGTGAACGTTTATCCGTCAGGTCAAGAAAGTTTTAATTGCGCTTTGAAACGCAATACCTCTCTTTTGTTATAATAATCCATTGACTTGCTATCGACAACCGGATCATCGAACAGCGGCGATGCTTTCAGGTTGATTAAATATCCGGCCAGGGTTGATTCTAAAGACACACGGCTACCAAATACGTAGCCTTCCAGCACAAGATTACGATCTGTCTCACGATCCGGATTGTTGTTGGCCTGCTTTTTATCCGTCCGGTCATCTTTTTTTGGATCGAGCTGATTATTTAATTCGACCGCTATGCTTATCAGGCGAATGTTTGTGGGTGTCAGATTGGAAATTTCCGATAAAACAACCACGCCCATGTATTTTCGGCTAAAAAGGCGGTAAGCCTCATTTTTCTCTTTATTTTTTTCAACCAGCGCGAGAATTTGGTTCTGGTCGACCCGGGTCTTGAAGGTCTTCAAGATTGTCTGGAGTCGTGCCACCCTGTCTTTTTTCTGATCAATGAGATGGCCCTGCCACCAGTTGAATGCAAAACAAAGCGCCATGACAACGACAAACCCTACGAAGGCAAATTGGTTGAGCAGCCGGCTGCGGGCATTTTTGGCTTTTTCCTTGAACGTGTGCAGAAAGTTGGGGGTTATCGAATTTTTGGAAAGGGCCATGCCGATTGATGGTGCGTATGAACCTCTTTCGGAAGGTGAATCCGGATGCGCAACATTTTTGATAAACTCGGATGCATTTGCAAAAGGATCGACGCTATCGCGTGCAATGCCGAGCGCTTTGCCGATGTATTCGACTATGCGACGGTGAGGGCGCAAACCGCTCGATATATAAATCTGCTTGACCCGTTCGTTGTCAAAATTGGTCGCATAGTGTTCAAAAGTCCGTTCGACCTGCCGCACCAGCCTTCGCAGTGCCGGCAGGATCATGTTAAATATCTCCTCCTCCTGCGGCTCCATATCTGTCTGGGTCGATTTTTCCGGGGAGGTTTCATGGATAAGGCCGATGAAAATTTCCTGGGCCTTTTGATCGTCAATGCTCGTGCGTGTTTTCGAATTTACCGGCAGGCTTTGCTGCTGAAGTTCGGCAAGCTCTCCGGAAATATCGATGCTGCCATCACTGAGCTCGCCGCGCATGGCCTCCCGCATGGTTTTTATGCCGGCTTTGATACCCCGGGACAGGACCAGATTGCCTTCACAAAAAATGTCGATACGTGACCAGTCCCGTCCGATATACAGGCTGGACACGTTTTTGGCCTCCGAGCGGATCCAGTTGCGCCGCAACAGATTCTGAAACGCAAACGGCACAATGGAAATGCCCTTCAGGGGAAATCCGCTCTTGGCGAAAAGCTCTTTTAAATTTTGAACTTCTTGCTTGGGTGCCGTAAAAGAGACGACGGCTGTCTTGGTGGTACCCTCTTCGTAAATGTCACCGATGACTTCAAAATCGAAGATGGTCTCTTTTTCGTCATAAGGGGCCACTTTTTTGTGGGACCAGTACACCGCATTGGCGATCTGCTTTGAAGGTACCTTGGGGATCCTCAAATAGCGCAATTCTACCCGGGCTGAGGAAATATTGCCCCAGATTTCGACGCTTTTTCCCGATCCGCAAAATCGGGTCAATGATTTTTTTAGAAATTTATAAAATTCGGGCCGGCTCGGTGACAGGTCGCCTTCGTAGGGGATGCAAACATAGTCCACCAGCTCCGGACGTGGGGTGTGCCGAATCTTTACCAGGCGCAGATCTTTGTATCCGACATCAACGCCGATGGTGGCCGGTTTGCCGAATGAAAGCGTCAGCGTGAAGATTTTATTGATCCGCTCGCCTAAACTTTTGGTAGAACCTGTATCACTATTGGTTTGCGTGTCTGAATTATCGCGAATCAGCTCAAGCAGACGTTCAGTGGAGGAAATTTCATCATTTCGCGCCAATTAAGTACTCCGTGCCTATACCCACATGAGCCCCGGCGCCAGGTACCATATGGCAGGGGCTTATTTTTGCAGATGCAAACCCAGTTAGTTTCAAATAAGTACAACAATTAACTCATAATCGGCATTAATTGTCAAGATATATGGGGTCACCCGAACAGGTCAATGCGCAACCGCAATTATCCATAAGTATTTGTAAATATTAATATATAATTTATTAAAAGTGGAGCGGGCACTTCACTGTCAGCGCTTGTCGGCCCGGTATTACCCGTGTATGATATCAAATATTATGATAAACTTAAACGATATTCATTGTGTTACAAATGATTTGCACCTATGTGTCGGACCATATTTTTAGACTTGGGTTGGCATGTGCCCACTGCCCTGTCCGTTGTCAGTTGTTCGTAGTCCGTTGTACCAAATCGAAATGGCCACCTTACTCGAATAGTGTCTGCGGCAAGTTCACACGAACCCGCCGTCGCTGTAGCTTCCGACACCGTTTAAAAAACTTCGACAGGACAAGATGGCGCGGCAAGCTTTTCACGAATACTAAAATTTAGAAACAGAATCCCTTTTTTCTGAGCGTCTTTGCGTGAGTTCATAATATAAAAATGGCAGCGCGCAAGCGCTACCTTTCCCAAATTTCCAATTTCCAGGATCCAGCATCCAATATCCAGTATCTAATCCGCCAGACCCACAGCGGACAATAATCATATATTCAGTCTGCTGCTATCAGCTATGAGCAATGAGCTCACACCGCAGGCGTGTCATCCGGTTTCATTGTTGGACCACGGGCAGCAAACCCTCAAATCGGAACCCGAAACGCCGCATTGGTTCGTTACATGGGGTCGACGCGCTGCAACTTATTGTAATTTATTATGGATTATTGATTGAAAAAACTTCTGATTCTAACCCTACAACGTAACTTATGGTTCTTTTAAAAATTGTTTTTCTCTTTTTTTTCTATGCGATAGATAGGAGCGGTGATTCCTATCCTGTATCCACTGGATTTGCTCAATCAGCGTATC
>Ga0126335_1001198_pt1 | contig 14202 bp, 11 predicted proteins | sample OlaspJWI45metaG_FD_108409 | JGI IMG/M metagenome (GOLD analysis project Ga0126335, IMG submission 108409) | Marine gutless worms symbiont microbial communities from Oahu, Hawaii - Olavius sp. 1 OAHU.JWI-45 metaG | ecosystem: Host-associated > Annelida > Digestive system > Unclassified | place... | reverse complement strand
TTGTCATTTAGAGAGCATATTCAGGATAAAATTAATAAAGCATATAGGCCTATGATGCTTGGTATAATTAAGCGTAGTTTTAGACACCTGACCATCCCAACATTTGTACTGTTATACAAGTCCATGGTGAGATCCCATTTAAACTATTGCTGTTCCGTCCGGGCACCGTATAAGAAAGGTGATATTGAAGCATTAGAAAAAGTGCAGAAAATGGCAACAAAGATTCTGCCATTACTCAGACATATTAGTTACCCTGTCTGTTTGAAAGTATGCAAATTAACAACACTGCATTATAGACAGGTAAGAGAGGACAAGATAGAGGCATATAAGATAGTTTCAGGAAAGTATGATAGTGCAATAACACGAACCCTGATTATATCGGATAAATATAAAACTAGGGAAAATAATTTACGACTCCAGAAGTCTCCTTAAATATGATATGCGTAAGTTTTACTTTACTAACAAGGTTGTTGATCAATGGAATAGCTTGCCCAGTTGGGTGGTAACAGCCAATAACACTAAGATACATAAAAAAACGACTGCATCTCATGCTTTTGATGCCGCCTAACAGCGAGATCAAACTTCAAAGCCAAACGCTAGCATTGGAAGCAACAAAAATGTATCCCGTTTCGGCTGATGTTGGAAAAGTTTTCCTCAATATGGTATTTCGTTAGGCTTATTGAGCTGTATATTTTGGCAAAGTAACGACTGCTGAATAATGTTTCCAAGTTTTCAACGAATCGTACACAAATAATTCAGTTAAAGCCATTTCGTCAGCTTTCAGCTTTGAGTCGTTCTCGTGTTTTACACCTGCCCTATTTACTTCGCTGTTTGACCGTAGGCAGAAGAATGTTGACTTTGAGACGTAATTTATGTACGAAACTGAAGAGGTTTGTAGTTTATAGTTACGGTAAACATCTTGCACGTAGGCCTGACTGAGTAAAATTTGATAGGGACAGGGTCAGTCAGCCAATCTGCCACAAGGCGGCGGGCCACAACCTTCTCAAAATAGTAGTTGTATGCTAATTGTCTGTAAACTAGTCATAGCCCTATACTACACAAATGCAATAGCTATAAAGCCTAGTTGGTAAAGGTGTCCAATACGTCCGGTGCTGGAAATGGCCATTTAACGACAGCAGGCGATGTTAGGAAGAAAAGTACTGTATCGGGCGGCAGAAATGTTTGTAGAAAAACGTGTTTATTTCCGTTCTGATTGTTTTATAGGTACAGGTACGAAAGTGAAAGATGAAGGCTAATGATTGACATCGTGGACTGAGCGTACTGAACAGATTGGCATGCCGTCAGTCAGCTGATGATCTATGTGATGATATGGTGATGACAATGGCGACAGAAAGTTTGTCGGCCAAGGTGCATGGAGTCGTATGTATATGCGTGCTGTTTGTTGCTGCATCTGCTGTGAATGATGTTGGCAAGTCACAGTCTCAGCACAATATCAGTCAGCTGTCGGCTGCTGCTGCTGATGTTTGTGCTGTAGATTCACATACAGCCGCTATACACTGTGTCAATAGGTCTTTGCATGAGATGCCGGCCAGTTTGCCTGCCGACACCAGGACACTTAACCTCAGCTACAATTTGATCAGTCAAGTCACAGCGGAACAGATAGACCACCTGTCGCTGGTTCAGGTTATCAGTTTACAATACAACCTTTTGTCAACGATTTCTGTAGATGCTTTTGTCAACTGCACCTCATTGCACAGCCTGTATTTAGACCACAATTTGTTGACTTCTGTGAGATTTGTCGGCAGTGCACACTTACAAGAACTACATGTCAGTTTCAATAGAATCGCAACATTGCAGCTGGAAACTGGTACGGCTACTGAACTACCTCTGACACTGCTTGACCTGAGCTTTAATTCTCTCAAGCAGTTTGACAGTAGCTCGTTGTCGTCTCTGCAGAATGTTCAAGTGCTAAACCTGTCCCATAACCTGCTCGACAGAGTGGAACTGGACGGTTCTTCGATCCTGTCGTTAAGCAACGTGAACAATATTGACGTTGCATCCAACAGACTGGCCTCGTTGAAGCTGTGTAACGATTGTTATTTGTATCATCTGCTACACCTCAATTTGAGCAGTAATCGTCTACGCAGTGTTGACTCTCGCTGGTGTCAGCAGTTACCAAACTTAACAGCACTAATCGTCAGTCATAATCCAATCAGCAGTTTAGCATCTGGCACATTCGGTCGTTGTTTATCGTTACATACGTTACAGTTGAGCAATTTGTTTCTTCGGCAGATTGACACCGGAACATTTGTAGGTCTGAATCACCTGAGAACTTTGAGGCTGGATCACAACAGACAGTTGGTTTCATTGCAGCGTCATATGTTTAAAGATCTTAGTGAGTTGGTTACGCTGGATCTAAGTGGCTGCAGTTTGACTGCGTTGGAGCCAGAAACATTGCAGCTACTGCCATCGTCGCTGCTGTTTATTAACCTGGATGATAATCCGTGGCAGTGTGACTGTGAAGCGGTCGTACTTACAGAGTTGCGTGTGCTGACTGGCGACGGAGTGCACATCAGTGAAGATACGCTGTGTGTTAAGCCTTCATCGGTCAGAGGCAAAAGAGCACTGAATGTGTCTTTAGAAGAACGTGATGAGTGTCGTGTGGCAAGGCCACTGACCATGGAGCAGACTATCTGGGCACATATGGGAACAGACTTGCTGGTAAACTGCACTGCCACTGGTGACCATCCTCTCAACATCACGTGGTTCTCTAAACACTATGGGAAGGTTGTCCCAGTCCAACGTGTGCACGCTGACACTCGTAATGCACATGACAGTAAGCACAATATACTTGTGTTGACGACCGGCAGCCTATATATCCGGTCTGTCAGTCGAGCCAGTGCCGGCCTGTATTACTGCGTTGTCAGCAATGAGTTTGGCAGTGGCACAATGCATCTGTCTGTCCGACTCAACAGTGATGCTATATCCATCACAACGTTGTACAGCATTATCTTTGGCCTGCTGAGTGCGGCTGGATTCTTCCTGGTAGCCGTTGTGATTGGCATAGCAAGGTATTTGGCATATGTTTGCAGCAAAAAGGAAAGACGCAAGCGTAAAAGCATTCGTGCAGTGCTGGAATCTATTCAAGACTACAAGTGTGCTCAGTTTGATCGTTTCAGTGCCTACCGGACTGCCAAGATGGACCAGCTGTCTGCGTTCAAGTCGGCCAAGATCGAGCAGTTGTCTGCATACCGTGATGCACGCATCGACAAACTTCGTACGTACAAACAGGCAACGGTGGCAAGCATTTTGACACACATTGAGCGAATGAGAGAGCATTATGCAGCTCAGACGGCACGCATCAAGGAAAACTGTGCCCAGCAGGCGGAACGTCTCCGAGAGCGTTACAGTGCACGACGTGGAAGATTCAAGAACTACCGGTCACACCAGGTTGACAGGATGCGAGAGAACTATGCAGCGCAGGCAGCTCGCATCCGAGAGTACGGAATGATACAGATGAGTCGTCTGAGGGAGCAGTATAAAACTCAACAACAGCACGTACTGAAACTCGTTGAACTGCTCGACGTGGGCAGTTGTGTTAGTGGCGTCATCGAGGCAGAATGTATGAAGGCTGAGTCGATGATATTTGATGCGGACATTGCGTTTGACTTTGAGGCTCAGCCGGCTCATGCTAACGAGCTGTCGCTGATTGGAATGGCGAGTGCTGATGACGCGGTGTCAGAATCATCACGTTATGTTGCAGCGAGTGACTCGGATCTGTCCGTCTCAAGCAGCGAGGACTACAGTATCACGTGTGTCGCTGATGTGGTCTCAGTTCCCGCCAGTATTGGCTCCAATGTAAAGACTGATGACAATGACGACGACATTGCCGGTGTACTGGCGGTCGCTAGTGACGTTCTTCGCAACATAGAGCTGGGTCAACAGAACATGGAGCTGGATGATCAGCAAACAGCAGCTAGTCAGCTGTGTCAGCATGATGGAGTACCACCTTCACCGCTTAAAAACGTTGGTCAGGTAGCGGAAAATGCCAGTGAACAAGAAATGGTATGCTTGAAGCATTCATCGTCACACGAACCTGAGGAAGAGGCTAGTGTGGAGTTGGCAGGCTACACTAGCAATGATGTAGGAGATCCCTCAGAGCAGATGGACTGTGCTGCAATACAGGACACCAGCTGCTAAACCAGTATTCACTTCAGTCATTGATGCCTGTTTATAGTTCATTCTTCATTGATAATGAAGCAGAACGGAACCTAAAGCAACCTGTCAAATGTTTGTCGGCGAACAGCGTGATAAATAATACTGTACATGAAAGTTAAGGCCTTCACTGAGATGAGAAGAAATTGACAGCTAAATTGTGGGAGTCCAGTGTTAGGCATGGTTCTTGGTACTGTGTTAACGTGGCACATGAACCTGCTGTCACTCTCAGTGTTGTTTTGTGCTTTTACAGTAACCAGGGTTCATACAGACATTAAAACAATGTTTTCCAGGACTAGCAAAGACCAAATTCCAGGGTTTTCCAGGACTCAAAAAACTTGTTTTCAAGGACTGTCTAGTGTCTAGGATACACTGCAGATAGCAGAAAAGGAAATGGCTGCTAGCCTATGTAAATATAGTAAAGGCCAAAGAATATTTAATAACAGTATAAAGGTATTTCTAAAATCCGAATTGACCCAAGCGGTGACAAAATGCACACAGTGTATTACAATGAATTTATTCTAGTGAGCGATACTTGAACCAGAAAGTAAAATTTCAAGGACCACTACTTTAGAATTCCAGGACTTTTCCAGGACCTATGCCTTTTTCCAGGACTTTCCAGGGTCTGTATGAACCATAAGTTACTCCACTGTGATTTAGAAAAATAGTGAGCCGAAATATTTTTGTCACATCTTCTACAAAACTTAGTGGCTTGAGTCGGGGGAAATTTTGTCAGAATTGGCTGCGTTTTCTGGAAGATACGACCAAAACGTTTTGGCTCAGTTTTCTCTGAGTCTCGGTGTAAGAGCGTATGTTGGTTTTCTGTAGTGCAGAGCACTTAGTCTATGACCTGTGAGCAATTTGGTAGTGTTGTGTGCCTGGGCGATCACTGTGACTGACTTTGGGTGGTATGCGCTCTGCTCTGGTAATCTATAGCTCTGTTGATGAGTGTACTGTACAGTATTGTTGAGTCATACTATCTATCTAGTCTAGTAGTCGCATGCAGTATTGTTGACACCATTGTGCTGTGTTCATATATCAACTACCATAGTCGCTGTGTGTATCTGACTGACGCAAGTGATTTGTGAACAGCTGTGAATTAATTGCTATTTTTCCTTTCCGCCGTTCATTACTTGGAAATATACATACAGTATACAGACAGTGGTGGGCATAGCTAACTGAAAAGTTAGCTTTGCTAGTGCTAAACCGGTGAAGCATGTGCATTGTATTTTGTCACGGTTCTTTCTTGGACATCTGAGACATCGTCTTTAAGGTCAAGTTCAACCCTAGCACTGTTGGCTCCCTGTATTTGCTATACAGGCAAGTTTAGACTTTTGAGCTCTGGGCCTCGGGAGCCCGTTGACATAAAATTTTATAGTTTACAACCTTGAATACGTTTTTAACCATTAATGCTTATTTGCTTTGCCAGCAGAAATGTAGCATAACTTAAAATTAAGTGTAGCCGAAGCTAATTTGTCCAGTAATGGTTTTAGGGCAGTGAAACTGCTAGCGGTAATGTGCAAATGATTTAGTGAAAAGTTAGCTCTGCTAACCGGCTGTTGGCGCATCGAGTGGCACTGTGCCCACTACTGCATATAGACTTCAGTATCAGATACGGGCATTTTGTGTTCTGACTGTTACTATGCTAACACACTTTATAGACCAGATTTGTCACAGACTTACCGGTATACTGATTTTTAGATTTGCAGATGGTGCTAGCCTAGTTGATTGTGTGAGCTGTATTGTGTCAAGTACGTCGGGCGTTCAGTCAACGAGTTACTTGTGTTGCAGAGGTCATACACGCACATATTCGGTTCGAATGAGGCAGTTGCTGCATGTGGCAGATGCCGAGACTGCACTAGCTTTAGCGCCATTATACATTGTGCGGTAGCTTCTTACTGTAGAGTAGCTAGCGTGTGATCTTGACATGCTTGATGAATCCAAGAGCGTTTCCTTCCAGTGTCGTGGATGCTAATTGCACAGACCCCTCTACCTCCATGGCCTCATCTGATTACTGATGATTGACTGGAGTAAAAGATGGAGCATTAACATAGCTGTTCTAGTTACTATAGTCCAGTGCAATACTCTTGTTATGCTATGTTCTAGGCAGCTTAAAGGTCCAGCAGATTGGGTTTTTGTCAGACTGGGGCCCTTACGCTGTGATTAGCGTAGAGATGGTTGCCTACAGTTCATATTGTAACACAGTGGAGTGATTCTGGTGGGATTGAAGCCTGTCTCAGTGGCCAACTGGCTTCAGTGCTTTTACACTGTCGGTTGGGTCATCTGACCTGTAAAAATGGTCCCTGAAATGGCCTATAATGTGTCGAGTGGGACGTTAAACCTCTACTCATTACTCATGCTAATTGCACATTTTTTTACTATGTCGTTGATTTTGGCAGTTTTGAGGTGTTTTAAACATTTGTGTATTGTGCTTTGCTCAGTTTGCTGATGTAAATATCGAAATTTCCTAACAAGTTCTTTGATCTCTACTTTTATGATGTATATGAACTGTGATGAGCCATCATGAAGTTAGAGCTGAACCTCTGCGGCCTCATCTGATTACTGATGACGGTCTGGAGTAAAAGAGGGAATATTAACACAGGTGCTCTAGTTACTATAGCACAGTGCAATACTCTTGTTGCACGTTGTTCTAGGCAGCTTATAGGTCCAGCAGATTGGGTTTTTGTCACACAGGGATGCTTACGGTTTGCGTAGCCTAGAGGCGGTTGCCTACAGTTAGCCTAGTTCATATTGTAACACAGTGGAGTGGTTCTGGTGGGACTGAAGCCTATCTCAGTGGCCAACTGGCGTCCTCCAGTGCTTTGACGCTGTTGGTTGGGTCATCTGGCCTGTAAAAATCGTCCCCGAAATTACCTATAAAGTGTCGAGTGGGACGTTAAACCTCTGCTCACTCACTCACTGTGCAACTTATAATCTGACTTTTATCAACTATGGCTATTTATTGTAAAGTCATGTTTGTTATAATTTAAGTATGCTGTATTAACATTTATTGAACATCTTGATTCAGTACAGAAACAGCAGATTTTTGGACTCCCAGAAGCTGGGACGACTAACTTTCTTACGATTTTAACGAAGTTTTAGTAACAGATTTGAGCACATGCAATAATAGAACTCGTATTACGATTGAACAATACCGATACCACATCATACTGATAGTTGTGTACTTTTGTTGGTGCTTATTGTTGCAACTTGTGTTCATTGTTATCCACTACCATGTAGCAGTTAAATATCACCTGTGTGACATTGTTGATTGACGTTTCTGGCTTTTACCAACCCGGGAGGGATGGAAGGCTGAGTCGACCCTTGCATCGGATCAAGACATGACGCAGTGCTGAAACACGGTGCGATTTGGTGCCGGATGAAAGATCCCTATTAGCTTAGTTGCCATGTCCCTGCTAAAAACAACTCTTGCAGCAAGAAACACAGGACAGAAGCTCCCCAGACTCCATAGCTGGTCCCAGATTCCAAGAGCCTCAGCTATCAAGTGTCCCAACCCTTCAGTGAATGTTCCAGGCAGCTATGACGTATGACCACGTAGCATTACAGATAAAAACACCATCACCAGTAACGAATATTTTTTAAAATAGGCATTATAAATACGACAGCTGTATTCTTCTGCAAATCATTTTAAACAAATGATAAAGTAACTTAGTGATGGTCGTATTGAATGTGGTGGATCTGTGCAGGCAGATCATGAACCCCCACCTAATATAGCGTTCTCTGCACCCCCAAATGCCTTCACTCCAAACTGGCCTCTAGCCATTTCTGCATATTGCACATCATGCCTAGCATCGATCGAGAATGCACATTTTACAAATTTTTCAAATCCAGATTTTTTGGCCAGGTGGTCATCCTGTTTAGCAGAGCTGTACCAGACTTGCATTTTTCAAATCTGCAGAGAGCCGGATTTGCATATTTGTTAAAATATCGCAAGGAAAAACCTGAAACATTAACTAGCCCACTCAGAAACTTGTACAGCCCTACTGGAAAGAGCACAATTAAGTTTTGTCTGTCTGTGGAGGCACAGTTGTCGAAGGCAAAGGTGGAGGCGGCGGTGGCAGTGGCGGCGGAGGTCGATTCCAGCAATTAAGCAGAGCATTGGAGACGGGCGGCGGAGGAAATGGTGGTGGAAAGGGTGGCAACATACCAAAAGTCCATGGCTGTGGTGGCCCCAATGTCGCTGGACAGGAAACAAGTGCTGGTGGAGGAATGCTGGGATTCGGGACACGCGGTGGCGGAAAACTCACAAAACTCGATGACGACTGGGTGGATTGTGGCAGAGGCGGGGGAATAAACCTTGGGGGTGTAAGCCCCGGAGGAGGGGGCACTGATGGAAGTCGTGGCGGCGGAAAAACATATGGTCCAATCGGCACGGAAGAACTAGGTGGAACGAAACTTGGCGGAAATGTAGGTGGTGTAGTAAATCGGCGAGGAGTCCGTGTCCGCGGGCTGTGACCTCGGCCACGATCGAATGAGATACTGCTTCTGCCTCGCGAGAATCGGTGGCCACGCCCGCGATATGGCCTATCCCGTGGTGGCCATGTGCTGGTGTTTAAACGTCGCGTTGAATATCTGCACATCGACACAGACAAATACACAATCTTACTGCTAAGAAAACATGAAAACTTAAACAATGTAAACCACCTATAAACTAACAATAACCATTACCATTAAAGCCTCGTCTAATCGCCTATAAAATGAACTGGCCAAAAAATGCAGCAGCTCTATGGCACAGCTTCCTTTAAGGTGCATACAGCATACCATCATGCAGTTAAAATTTAACACTAAAATATGACAGCGTTTCATACTGTTTGTGGCGTTGACACTTCGTTGTCTTCTGCGGTGACAGCGACGCATCAACATCAGGTGAACTGCTGGAGTCATCATCTTCAACATCTCCGCTATCTTCTTCCGTCACGAACCGCCGCATCCGCAACTTGGCTTTGGCTCTTTGCTCAGTTTCATCGTCCGAGTAATCCAGACGCTGCAAACAAAAACCAGCAAGTAAAGTTATGTTGGCTTCAAAGGCACTGGATCAGTGCCTCTGAGAAGCACCGTGCAAATCGTCACGTGCATCAGCAAAGCCAAAGACTGGTCCACCGTGACGCCACTGCAACTGCGTCGGAGTGATAATTGCATGATGACTGATGACGAGTAGAGGTGTAACATCCCACTTGCCACTTTATAGGTCATTTCGGGGACGATATTTACATGTCAGATGACCCAACCAACAGTGTCAAAGCACTGTAGAAACCAGTCGGCCACTGCGATACGCTTCAGTCCCACCAGAACCGCTCCACTGTTTTACAATATGAACTGTAGGCAACCGCCTCTAGGCTAATCACTGCGTAAGGGTCCCAGTGTGATAAAAACCCAATCTGCTGGACGTATAAGCTGCTTAGAACATCGTGCGACAAGAGTATTGCACTGTGCTTTAGTAACTAGAGCAGCTGTGTTAATGTTCCATCTTTTACCCCAGACCGTCATCTTTGCAGCCACTTGTCCAAGCTTGCCGACACATAGCAGTGCAACATCATTGTCAGTACCAACGGACTTCAGCAGCAGCATAACTGCCATGCGAGCACTATGCTAGTGTTTCATAAACTCGGCACAACAGTGCAGTCATCAAGAGCGCACAGAGCTGAGTCAGTGTCAGCGAGTTCCACGGGGCGACTGGAACAGAAACTCTAAAACTTCTGCATGTGTCCGATTTCTTTTAAAGATTTCACAGACAAGCAGTAAAAAACCAGCAACCAATACAACATAACATAATTACGAACGAAAATACGTTAGTATTAATGAAAACTGACTACTTAACTAATTAACTCATGAATGAATTAATTAATTAATGAAAGCAGTTGGCCACAAGAAGAGTGAAAACTAGCCCATTCTGGAGGCTCGTTGTCATTTCGCCAGGACGCATCAGAGCCAAGCATTCTACAACATCAACAGCAAACGAAACTGAACGACAGGCTTATATCACAATACCAGCTGTGGTACCCATCCCTGACGAGTATCACGTACACAATGGTTTTTAGCCCCGCCACCGTCACTCGCCCGTCCCCACCGACAAAGTTCCAGCAGGTGGAGTTATGAATTCCATTAAATCGTGTGCAAAATGTTACACATTACAGTTACTCTAGCCAACCCTATCTCCTAATTTTTTGGCACTTAAAATAATCCCTGGGGTGCCCGGAGCTACCATGAAAATTCAGAGGCAATCGCCCTATCTGTTCTCGAGTTATAGACTAACATCATTACATACAGACATAAATAAAAAAATTTTAAAGTGGCCTAAAGTAAAAATCTCAAGGACCACTAAAAATAAAAATGTAGTCATGGAAATGATATAGAAAACAACGTTTTCAGTTTCCGGCAGAATGACGTCCGTGACGCAGTCAGTACTGTCGTGTGGCAGACTGTTCAGAGCGTCGCAGCAGCGAACGCTCGGTCGCTAGAGCACTAAAACGTTACTTTACTATACTTATACAAACATATTTATCAAACAATTAGGCCTGCACAGGGAGCTCCTCAGCGTCTGTCTGCTGTCAGTGAGAAAAAATGGTGCATGTGAGTAAGTAAGTAAGTAAAACGTGAATTTATATAGTGCACATCATTTAAAAAAACCTCTAATGTGTGTAACAAAATGCTAGCATATCTGCAGTACGAAGAGCAGCATGAAAAAACTATGTGTTTGAGCTATACAGACGTTCAAAATCTGAATCTTTAGAATTAGTCTAAGAGGCATGACAACAATCAAGAGAAGATTGTAGACCGTGGCAGTCGATAGTGATGGATGACGAATAAATCAATAACTATAATGCTTGCAAAAAAACGAAACAACTAAATTTGCAAAAATAAAAACTCTTAAAAGTATGTGACAAATATGTACAAAATAAAAAAATGGCTACCAAATATCAATAGTAGCCAAATGCAAGCAGCCAACGTGCTTTATGTAAGCCTGCTAAATCGATATTAAGTCGGAAGTGGATTTGTTTATTGCCAAGCTCAGTCGTTTTGGTTCCAAGCAGTCGACTTTGAGTTGATTTGAAGTCGAATTCAGGTCGAGTCAAACTGCAGAATAAAGTCACTCCCTGGTCTACATGACGGACAGACAGCCACGTCGCCGTACCAAATACCACGCCAGCGCACTGTGTCAGGCAGCAAAAACACTGTTAATAGCTGCAAGCACACTATATCTAAGCATAACGTGGAAACGTGCTGCTTTAGTGATGTCAAAAATGGCCAAACATACGCTCTGACATGCTCGAGAAAAATGTAGTGCGTCCACTCCGACACGTTCGGCACACAGAAGACCGCGGCTCCAACCTCAATTCCATGTTCGCTGATGTGCTGCACAGAGTTGAAGCGTACTGAGTAAAGGGGGCAGGAAACTGGGCCAAATGTCTCAAATATCTGCAATACACAGCACTGAACATAACTAAACACAGCCACATGAGATCCATGAATGCTAGAACTGTAAATGCAATGTTAGACAAAGCTAAACTGGTGAGTTCCATTCCACGCATTCCGATTACAGACAGACTGACAGACAGATGGACAGACATCACAACGGGGTTACATATTGCATCTTTCACTTTTACAGTCGGCGGATGCAAATAAAGAACAACAGTCACACACTTGATATAGCAGCCCTTAATGAAGGAACGTTACTGCAGAAGTGCTCAGGTATGGCACGCATTGTCGAGGGATGTCACAGTTTTACCTGCACACCTGTGCATTTATCCATGGAATAAACCGTTGCATTCCCAGCCGTAGCTGATCCTCATTTACCGACACCAGAGGATGGAAGGCTGAGTTGGCCTAGGCACCGTCACAACGAGTAAGCAGTCTGCCCAAGACTGCTATGTGACGGGTATCAGTTTTTTTAGCTGTTCACACTGCCATGCCAAACAGGACAACTGGAGCACAACTATCTTCAGGAAGACTTCAGCAGTGGGTGATTGAAAATTGATATAGGGCCTGTGCTATTTGTTAATTAATTTGTGCTTAAAAAATAAATGCCACTGGAAATCCGGGGTGCACACATTTTAATTCAGAGTGCACAATTAGTGTGGGGAACACGCTTAGAATAGGCCCTGCACTATATCACTTGAAACCTGATTTAGTTATCCGATACGACATTCGACCGGGAAACAGAATGGGCTTATTCTACAGCAGGCGGCCACAATAGCAAAGTGCGGTGTCTGAATTAAATAAACTGCAAAAAAATCACCTTGCCAAGCACCGTTTTGTCTTGGAGAAAAAGTATTGTGTCCTCATCCAACGGTGGAACATTGACATTGGACTGAACAACCACTGACGTAATACATGCAACACAAGACACAAACACGTGAATGAGTAGAGGCTTAACATCCCACTCAACACTTTATAGGTCATTTCGGGGACCATTTTTACAGGTCATATGACCCAACCAACAGCGTCAAACCACCGATGGAAGCCAGTTGGCCACAGAGATAGGCTGCAATCCCACCAGAACCACTCCACCGTGTTACAGTATGAACTGTAAGCAACTGCCTCTAGGCTAATCACAGCGTAAAGGTCACAGTCTCAGTGTATCATAAACCCGTCTAAATAGGATGTCAAAGTGATGCTGTATACGTAAGATTACAGATGGTACGTTACGACCTACCAAACCATAAGACCACAGCCACTGCAGCATTTAACACTAAATGTGTAAACACAGTGAAATGTTCTTCATGACGACCCATGTATTTCAGAACCAGAAGGTAAAGCTAACTCATCTTGTCCAATGAATGATAAAATGAATATTTCTGAAATCTTATTTCTTTCTGCATCTTTCCACCAGAGGCTTGAATGAGGCCTTCTGGTGAAGGGCAAAGTATCTAAGGACAACACACTTCATTCCATAATCCACACTTACTTATACCCCAAAGTTCTCCAGTTCTTGAAGCATGACGACATCTTACCAGCATAACCATAATAGTGGATATGGGAGACTATTAATCGTGTGTCCATCCTAAGGATGTACACAATTATTATTATTACATATGCAAAGATTACAGTGATGCTATCGTGCGAATGCTACAGGGGCACGTCACAGTAGTCACAGAGTTACAGTAAGCCTAAACAGGAAACAGTATGACGGCAGCGGTGGCAGGCCACAGACGTCGGAACTGGATAATACCGAATACCCAATAGTGGCGTAAGGACTGTAAGACGCACTGGCAATTGAGCTGAGTCGACTTACTCGACTACAGTTCTACACCGTCCGAGTGAGCACTCAGTAGTTTGGGGACAGTACTAGTTTGACTGGACACTCAGACAGCTGTGTGGGTGTAGTCACAAGTTGCACGTTTCAGCTTGCGATGTCCTGGTTCGAATTCAAGGTGCAGCAAAAGAGACAACTGACTATAATAAATAAGTAAAATTATCTGATTTTTGACAGCCAGTAGCCACAATCAGAACCGGATAGTGAAGTGGCCAGATATCTCGTACATCCCTTGTCCATCCATAGATCGGCACATAGTTAGGCCTACGTTTACAGCCAGTGTACTCGTCTGACAGATAGTACTCTCCCTCCGTCGTGGCGCCACCGAGCGAATGCAGTTAAAATATACTACCAGCCAGCCTATACAGCAGCTGACCACGACACTGGAACAAACACTACTCACCAAGGACGTCGACAACCGAGGATACCTTCCCAATCTCCGTAAACTGCACATTTTCACCGACAGCGATGTGTAGGTCTTCAATTGGCGGTAAATCCTGCATACAGATGTCACATGACCACTCTTCAAAGTTCATCCACGCACGCCGAGGAAATAGGCTACCCGGAAAAAACAAATGGGGCGAAAGTATTTGGGATTCCGATTCCCCGTTGCCGCGAGGGATCGGGACCCCATCTAATACAACGTGCCTGAAGTCCGCAGCTGTCCCACCGCAAACAGGACATCGATCTGTCCCGCGGTTTTTGCACAGCACATCCACGTAACAGATAGACAGACACCATAATCACTGATC
>Ga0126335_1001197_pt1 | contig 14204 bp, 12 predicted proteins | sample OlaspJWI45metaG_FD_108409 | JGI IMG/M metagenome (GOLD analysis project Ga0126335, IMG submission 108409) | Marine gutless worms symbiont microbial communities from Oahu, Hawaii - Olavius sp. 1 OAHU.JWI-45 metaG | ecosystem: Host-associated > Annelida > Digestive system > Unclassified | place... | reverse complement strand
GTCTGTCATGGGCTTTAGTTTGACAATTTTTCGTCGAAAGATGGCACAGCAAGCAACGGAGCATTTATAGATCAACTGGCGCTGAGCACATCGTTGCCAGGCTGTCTGTATGTACGTGAGTGAGTGAGTAGAGGCTTAACGTCCCACTCGACACTTTATAGGTCACTTCGGGGACGACTTTTACAGGCCTGATGACCCAACCAACAGTGTCAAAGCACTGAAAGAAGCCAGTTGGCCACTGAGACAGCCTTCAATCCCACCAGAACCACTCCACCGTGTTACAATATAAACTGTAGGCAACCGCCTCTAGGCTAAACACCGCATAAGGGTCCCAGTGTGACAATAACCCAATCTGCTGGACCTATAAGCTGCATAGAACATCAAGCAACAAGACTATTGAACCGTAGTATAGTAACTACAGCAGCTGTATTAATATAGCCTACCCTCTTTTACTCCAGACCGTCTGTATGTCTGTGTCTCTTTAAGTCTGTGCGTTAAGTAGGGTGTTACAAATCATATATCACAACCGCTAGACACAAGGACCTGTAATCTTACATGAACAGACCTACTGATATTAATATGGCCACGGTAGAAGTATACCATTTGACAAGAATAAACAAATGTGTAAGTTGTGTATATAATGTGCATTGCTCTCACCCATTCTTGGCCGTATGAATCTTGTAGATCATTAATACTCCTTGAATCCCACCCTTTGCGCATACCGAACAGATCCTTGGCGAGAAATCCATTTTCCGACATTATGACGAAGTAGGTAAAGAATCCAGCTGATGCCTGGATCATGCCAATTTGGCCGTACGCCATGCCAATTAGTCTGCACAGCAATAGGCTAATAGTAATTAGACCACGCTGTTGCAGATAACTAGCCAACGGCGATAAATCAGCGTTTACACCGGAATTCATGTAAATACAGTGTAAACGCTGTAAATACATGTAAATACAGAGTAAACGCTGCGTAAGGTGCAATAATCAGATATTAGACGAAATGCCGTTATGCATCTTATCAGAGCCTTTATGACTACAGTGCACCTCTCGTCTCTCGACAACTTAACAATAATCGAGAAAATAAACAACAATAAAAGATCTCACGTTGTCGTTTTTTTAGTCCAAACGAAGTTATTGCTAGAAATCTTTGTGAGCAAATTCTTATAAAGTAGGGAGTACTAAAATACTAGATAGATTACTAATATGTCTAACGTATGTCGAAGTAGGCTTACCATGGCGAGTTTAGAGTCAGTCTATTGGCTTACTTTACGAGTATATGTAACAGCTAACAGTCTAACAGCCCTAAAGTGACCTCAACAAATAATTTAGCAAACCGCCGTTAGAATGTTGTTACACAATGCCAAGAGATCGAAAGAAAATTCCATTTTGTGCCGTCAACAAAATTCAATTATATTATTATTGTTACATATAAGTCGAATCAGGAATAACAAATTGCTGTGGCCGAATGTTTGCTGGATTGCAAATGAAGGTTATCAGAATGAAATTGATTTTTCTTCTCCGGCATCAAATGGCTTTCGGTATGATGGGATTTTGTACTGATTGGTTTACTTGTTCACCCTGTTTACCCTGTACCTACCGCACGTGTCCGCAACGCACATATCCGCATGAAAACGCAAGGCACCGTACAGTACCGCGCAACCTTGCGGACACGTATGCCTATTCGCAGAGCGTACGAAAGTGTCCGCATGTGCCCGCATCCATGTATTGGATCTGTGCCGAGCCGCATGGATTAATGCGGACAGTTGCGTAAAACGTACGTGCGACAGTCCGCTCTATTCGAGACATCATGTTCATTTTGCGGAACCGTACGGTGCCACGCGCCGTGTAAGCGGGCCGTAAGCAGGTGCGTGCGTGTATGCGGTAGGTCTGTAACCTACCTATGATTGACAAGTTTGTCGTTGATGGGGTCGCGTGGCAGTCGCTTCATGATGTCACTCTCAGCTTGTTCGTAGGCGAGCGAGATAGCTGGGACCATGTCTGTGCCAAGGTCGATACAAAGAATTGTAATGGTGCCAAGTGGGAGTGGGACATCGGCTATGATGAACAGAAGAAACGGTGAAATCTCTGGAATGTTGCTAGTCAGTGTGTACGCGATCGACTTCTTGAGGTTGTCAAAAATAAGGCGACCTTTGCACACAACAGACTATGTAAAATTTATCTTTGACGTGGTCAAGGGACAAAGTAAGTAAGTGGGTGAATTTGTTTTCGCGCAGCAGTCCTTACAACCTAAATTGTCAGGGAGGTGCTATGTTAGTGTCCCATATGCTCTACAGAATAACAGTCTTCAAAAGCGCACAGAACTGAGTCGATGTCAGTGATCAGTCACGAACTGATAATGGAAGTGAGTTCCACAGACTCGGACCAGAAAGAGCGAAACATCTTTGGCCGTATCTTGCTGTTCTGCAGCGTGGCACTACAAGGTCACTACGCGCATCGGAACGGAGGTGTCCACGATTGGCTGATTCAGACACCGGTGAGCACAGTTCGGTGAGGTATGTGGGTGTGGCTTGATACAGACAGTGGTACACCAGGACACACACTTTGTATTCGATTCTCTGACAAACTGGCAGCCAAGAATAAAACAGATGCCTAAATGGTCGTATGTAGCAAAGGTACTGATGATCCCCATGCAGTTTTCAGAAAATATTTTTAAGTTTTAAAGGCTGTTTTGCTAATATGCGCAGGGCCAACCCAATAACTTCAGCCCACCTGACGATGCTATACTATTCGTGTTAACGTACTTATAATTATCAATTCTTCAATTAGACATCAGTTAATTAGATCGAGCATTTGTTAGATTTTAATACATTTTATACACACGGTATGATTAACAGCAATATCAACGCAGCCAATGTGGCATAAAATAAACATTACAAGTAATTGTAGCTTTAAACAAAAATGGATAACAAAAACCGCAGTACAAAGAATTTGAACACACTGTTGGTCGCTTTTTAGTAATGACAAAAGCTGAACATTCTGAAGTAGGTCTACCTTCTTCTACGCCGGTAACGATGGACGCAAAATTGTCATCCAACAGAATCATATCAGCCGCTTGTTTGCTCACGTCTGATCCGGCAATACCCATCGCCACACCTACACACAATGCTGTAGTGTGCTCCATCATAAGTTTAATATTTAACATTACACGGTATAGAATCGTTGAGTGTAAGTGAGAAAAATGACGGTGCGGTAAAAGGAGTGTTCGAGCTAACGCGTGTGATAACATCTCTAATTTTTGACACACCCGAAAACCCACAGGCGAAAAATTTGGACGCGCGACAAAACGCAATCTGCAGCGACGAGAGACAATGAACAGACAATATTCACCAGCAGAAAAGCGAGTACAGGCTTTGCGCATTCGCATCAAGATCATCTCACGTCTCTAAAATAGCCTTATGTGTAAACGGGACATCAACTGAACGCACCGATGTCGGCCTTCTTGAGCGCCGGTGAGTCATTGACGCCATCGCCCGTGACGGCGACTATAGCGCCCTGACGCTGACATCCTTCGACAATTATAAGCTTCTGTTGCGGTGACGTACGTGCAAACACGATCTCCGTATGGTCGCTCAGCACCTTGTCTATCTGCGCCGGTGTCATGTCGCGCAGGTCTGACCCGTGAACAACGCACGCCTTCGCTTCTCTGACAATATTGGCAAGACCTAGCTGTGCTCTGCACTGTATGATTTGTAGGCCAATAATTATGGCAGTCAGTAATAGCAACAAAATATACCTGACGTGCGCAGTGGCGGTTCTACGGGGCAAGCTAATTGCATGGGGGTGTCTATCTGAAGTGCTCTGCCCAACAAAATAAAGTTGTTTACAAAACTAGAGTGGTACCTGTTGTTCTTTTGTGTTATTTATTTGACTCAGGCAGCTAGGCCCATAAAAACACAACAACAGAAGCGGGGGCATGTTCACAAACGTATGCTAACTTGTATGGCATTAACAAAACTACCTTGATGTGCTAGTGTGATATGTGAAGCGAACGTCTAGTACGGCTCCCTGTGGCGACATTATTCCTGCATGCTATATCTAACTAGAGAATCCAACTGTCCGTTTGCGTGCTTATACGCAGTTGGGACGCAACATAATCGTTATCGCGCATGTCAGCCTGTTGGTACTTCTGATGTTGTACATAAAGCGCTGCTGGTCACGAATCGTAGTCTATGATATAAGCAGCACTGTAGTCAATAATAATAACAAGAGATCAAAGTAATTTGGTGAAGGCCTTATCGAATGCATACAATGTTCCTATATTTTACAATTGGCAACATTTCCCCCCACTTTCCTCCCCTCGCCGTCGGGTGATCGGGAATTCGAATTGCCTTGAGTCTCCAAGAGTCTCCACTGCGAACAGGACCTCGATCCGTGCAGTCGTTCCCTGTGACAGAGACACACTGACTGACTGACATACCACGCTACGGGATCATCGGTCGCAATAGCCGCATCGAATATGCAGCTTACATGTAATAATGATGCAATAAACCTAAAATCGACTGCGGCGACGTCGATGCCGCGTCTATCCGCTATGTCCTCCGCCGTCTCAGTGCCGTGTGAAATGATGCCGACGCCCTTGGCAATAGCCTTGGCCGTGATCGGATGGTCTCCGGTCACCATGATCACTTTGATGCCAGCTGACCGGCACTTCGCCACGGCGTCGGGCACGGCTGCTCGTGGAGGGTCGATCATAGACATGAGGCCTACGAAACGCAGCCCCGTCAGCGGAAAATTCACTTCGTCCGCGTCAAACTTGTAGCCCTGGAAGTAACACAATTGCTGTTTCTGGAGTACTGTACCAGCACAAAAGAGACAAGATTTTGGCGACATTTGGCCTCCACCCTCGACCTTTAAAAGTGTCCGCGATGCGAGGTTTGGTTGCATCGTGGACAATCTTCCTCCATTGTGAACGGTCTTCCGTTGTCGTCACTGTTTCTTATTATTAGGCTCCATCGAATGCATGAAGTGCAGACTATTGTTACCGATGATCGCGGTGTCTGTCTGTCAGTCTGTCCGTCTGTCACGCGGCGGCGCGTGCAGTGTGTGCAGCACAGCAGCCTTTGCCAAATGATTTTGGCCTCTTGTAATTATTACTCTCTGAGTTTGTGTACTGTAACCATATGAATGCATGATACGGTCGTATAAACGGTACGAGCATAACGAGACACACGGAAAAAAACTGACTGATACAAATTCTACAACGTTTCGGCGTGACATCACCGACTTTCGGAAACTGATCGACAGGAAGAACAAAGTCGCAGAAGCCGAGCACTCGTTCTCCTAGTCCTCCGAGTTCGACGTAAGCTTGGTTGAAAGCTTCGCGCCAATCGTCAGTCATCGGCTGTTCAACGCCATCGATCAGTATCGTAGATGAACGTTCGATGATACGTTCTGGAGCACCTTTCATCACTAATAAGTATCGCTCATCTGTAGCGTCATCCATCTGATGTATAGATACCTACAAACGACATTTTACCAGTGATGCTAACAATACCGTAAAACCCAAGGTCAAATACAATGACGGCAATATCAAGGACCGCTTCTGATCAACAGTTTGAGACTACAATCATTACTTAAATACATTTGCATTTTGAGTAATCTTTTTGTCGGGCAATAAAAATGGGAACACAAAAATCAATATTTGCATTAATACAAGTAAAATTTATTAATCACAGCATATGTAAATTGTACTGTACATGCATCTAAACTTGAAGTATTTTAAGGGAAAATATGTTTGCCGTGTGCCAAGGCAGGTTAAACATGGTAAAACATGGTTGCAGAAAGATCGCTGCAGCCAAGCACTTGCTAATTCATGGCACGGCGATTGAATGACACCATGCGGCAAAAGATAACGCACACGACTGTCTACAGCAACTTGAACGCTGGCGAAATAAAACTCACTGAGATTCTGGTAAGTCTACTAAGCGTACATACGACCACTACGACTTGAAATAATGAACAACTGCATGAATTTGTCTAGATTTACAAAGTCTACATTACGTTAGAATGATTTGCATACTTGGTATTTGTTAGTAGAATTAAACGGAATCTCGCAAACTTTTGGATTATCTCTGCGAAAGCTGATGACGTTGCCAATAGATAGTTCGACACACTTGAGCAAGGCTGATTCTGACGCATCACCGTTGCATTCTCTGAAGGTGCACAAATAAAGCCGATAAAATTATTCATAAAGGCGTTTATTCGAACAAGACCCATAAATTACATACAGGATGTAAACATGATTGGTACAATACTCGTAACTAATTAGTGCCAGATATGACAGTAAAACACGTCAATCGCTTACGACATTGATCTGATTGACCCTTCAGATTATGAACTCTGTAAAAGGTTTGCACTGCAAGTCATTCTCTTTATCATCTGCTCCCGCCGTATCGTACAAGTGATTTGCGTTTACGTGGTCACCCTTTTCAGTTGCCTGAATATTATATTGATTTGCATAAAAATGGTTCATTGTTCGATCTTTGTGTTAAATGAAACAGAATTGGGATTATACTTCTCATATGTCACGTTTTATTGTTTGTATTGCTTTTATGTTCTATGTTTTTGTTCTTAATGTTTTTTCGTTACTGTGTTATATTGTATTGATGTAAACGATTACTTATTACTTATTACTTACTTTGCCTGTATAAAAATACAGCCAAGTCAAAAACCGGTCTATGCACAGAATGGCACTCAAATTTTGCTGCATGGCTGTTCAGTGCAATGTCACACTATACCGGCGTTCACTTTAATCACTATGACCAGTCTAAAATATATTTTAACTGCAAATAATTAAAACAACCGATTTTAGTAGTACTGTACTGACCGTTTAATAACAGGCAAGTGTGCCTGTCCCTGTTTGAATTCCGCTCGGTTACACAACATCGCAACTCTCGCTAGAGCCACCCACGTCGCCGAATCACGGTTGTACGTAGCGTCTGAGATTTGCGAAATTAAAAGCAACAACTAACAATTAGAAAACACAAAACCCACATCAAGCAACGGTAACGAATAAATCACAAAATTATGTTTATAGCTAAATAATTTCGAATAAGAATGCTTCTCAGCCGAAGGCAGGCCACCCGCTAATGTGTACGCGCAATTTTGTGTGCCTGTGACCTTGATTTTAATCCCATGACCTTGACACTTAAAAGTGACCTTGACGTTATGAAGATCTACGTGCATACCGCAAACAAAGTTTCTAGGTCAGGCATTCAAAGGTTAGCCTATAGTTAAGACACAAACACACACAGACATACAGACAGACGAGTCTTAAAACACTACCATCTGCTGCGTGGAATGTGGGTGGTAATAATATGTAAATCATCACTCACTGGCCTGATCTTGGCTGGTGCGCGCCTCGACGATGTGATTATCGAACCACATGTGGGCGACAGTCATGCGGTTCTGAGTTAGAGTGCCGGTCTTGTCAGAGCAAATCGTTGACGTCGAGCCCAAAGTTTCCACGGCTTCCAGGTTCTTTACCAGACAGTTCTTGCTCGCCATCCGCTTAGCCGTCAGCGTCAAACATACCTGCGAACACTAGGCCTGGTAAATAACACTAACTGATTTTTAAAAAAAATTTTTACTCATGTTATGCCTCCGCCATATGTGTGGTGCTGCGAACATACCTAACAGTTATGGTGACAGGAGTTTTCCTGCCGCAAATCCGCACTTGTGAATGATCTGCCCTTCTCTCTGCAACGCTACCACAGCTACGAACAGTGAAAGTGACAACTGAAAACGTTCTTATTTGGTGACAGAGAACGGCGCTCTGCGGCTGTCTTGTTATGTAGCGTCTAAAACACTTCTACTCTTCTACACTTACTTACTTTACTTTTCTTCTCTTGTGATTATCTTCTGAAGATTTTAACGAATATGATAATAAAGAAATCTATTAGCTGTCAGTGAGCAAGGACGTCGAAACGGACCGTGACGGTGGCGAGAAGTCCTTCAGGGACGTTAGCGACGATGATGCCGATGAGAAAAATGACGGCGTCGAGCCAGAAGTATCCGAGAATGAAGGCAATGACGAAGAAGGTAACGCCGAGAAAGACGGCGACGGCGGTAATGATGTGAATGAAGTGTGAGATCTCGCGAGCTATCGGCGTCTCGACGGTCTCCAGACCGCTGGCGAGGATCGCGATTCGTCCCATCACGGTCCGATCACCCGTGTTGACCACCACGCCACGACACGTACCTACCAGTGTGACGCAGCGATCGATATGTCCCCCGCCTCTGAGAGTAAGAGGTGACAGTGGTGCCAACTGGCGAATGACGGTGATAGAATTACATTAAAGTTTTTTCATTCACCGTCATCGCCAGATGGCGGCAAAACTTATTTTTTAAAGTTTGTAGTAGTTTAAGCTTTGAGTTAAACATCAGCATTTGTTAGTATTAGCAATGTTATTATTAAAACATATTACAAATACGACTTCATCGATTTCGTGTAGATACATTACGACTTTTGTTGCTACGTAGACAAACCGAAAATCAGGCTACAAAATTGTATTCTACAGCGATATATTATATTCTCTTAATTTTGTCTACAACAGTTTCGGCTGCGGACAAACCTTCGACGGCATTGGTCGAGAAGAAAGCAATGTTTCTAGTCTCCAGAGGGTTGTCGCTTGTACATTCACTACTGCGACTCTGGGGTTCCGATTCGCCAGTCAGCGACGAATTGTCTACCTACAAATATTTATGTATTTAGTCGTCCCACCTGATTAAAAAATAAAGTACAGTGAACAACGATGAGTTGTACAAAAGGCACTCACAAATGGAAATAGAAACACATTACCTTGAATCCGTGTGCCGTTGTAATACGAATATCGGCCGGTATCCGATCACCGAATTTCACTTCGATGACATCACCAACGACAAGATCTTCGGCACGAAGGTTGACCTTCTCTCCACTTCGGACTGCAATCGCATACTACAGCAACACATTCTAACTATAACGATGACTACAGTAAAAAGACGAAGCTGAGGTACAGTAGCGTCGAAAAACATACGTAAATAGTCGGTTACATACGTTCAAGGTCGTTCAAGGTGATTGAATCTGGAGACAGAAAATGAGAAAAAAACGTTTTATGACTGAGTGTAGTTTATTAATCATGAGTGTAGCCATTCGCTTTTACATGCTGCTGTATATATCATCGTATATTAGTATAATTTGCATGTGTTGTACGACAGCGATACTACTCTATGGTATAGAAACATCAGTTCAATGCCACACTGCCATGCGGGCTATCTGCCTACAGACATGGGCGTAGGAACAGGTCCGGCACACCGGCGGCTGCCGGACCAATAATTTAACAAACAAGAATTTTTGTTCACATTATGTCAACTTTCGTGAACGTGAAAATCGTTTTCTCTTTGGCCATTGTTTTCTGTAATTTACCCCTAATTTTACCCTCACCCGAGCCGCTCTGGGTGAGGGAGGCTTGCCGTAACAGTAAATTTGATGCCATCAGATGTCAGATTTTAAGGTTAAAATGCACCCAATTCGATTTCCGTCGGGGCTCCGTCACAGACCCCGCTGGGTAGTTTACAGCGCTCTCCAAGACCCCCTAGCTGTATTTAATGGGCCTACTTCTAAGGGAAGTGTGTAAGGGTGGGGAGGGAATGAGGGCACTACTACTACGCAAGGGAAAAGGAGGGGACGGAAGGGGATAGAAGGGAGGTAAGGGAAGGTAGGAAATTTGCCGGACCAATGTCAAACTGCTTCCTACGCGGTATTAATTTTGGCTCCACAAACTACATCAACTTTATATCGATAAACATGGAGCGTCGCATAGTATCTCTGTGACGACCGGGTTTCTTACTTATTTATACGCACCCCGTCTTGTCTCTCAATCTTTTTCTCTCTTAGGTCTGATTCTTTCAGGCGACTGAAAGACTGACATATTGACTATCAGCAGCACCAAGATTAGTTCTCGAGTGCAATGTGTTAGCTGACCACTGAACCAAATCTCTGTCACTGAACAAATGAGCTGCTACTCAGATTAATGACCGAATCAACGTTATAAGATCCGCCGATAAAAATATTGTCAACGGGTAACTGTTATCTTATTTTGTTGTTCCACTGTAAAAAAAACCTACACAAAAACCTAGCAAAATATGTGTTTAAATAAACATGCTAAGTTCTCCATTTAACGGTCGATAAAATAACTCGATATTTGACGTAGCTTTAAGACATGTTGTCAGTAAGTAAGTTCAACGAAAATAATTTTCACATGCTCGGCAACAGCATACAAGCTTGGCTTGAATAATTCTCAAACGTCAGAGTATCGTACGGTACAAACAGCATTTCGATATCTTGAACCGGCGTTTAAGCGTGGCCCACAAGTCTGACAGACGGACGAACAACAGTGGCAATAGAGGTGTCTTAGGACGGGTGCTGAAAATCCAGTCAGCAGTAAGTCAAAAAGCTTGCCGTAAGTTAAACCGGAATTCGACAGTAGCCTACATAATAATGAATAAAAAGTCGTGCATGTACGCCCGATAGGCCTACACTGCAATTATCTTCCGCTTGTTTATGAACTATACGGCTACACGCAGTCGTCGGTCGTGTTTCGCCGACTTATGTTAACCTGGGAGTCTGTCTGTCTATGGCAGTGGTTGCAACTCAGTCACCGTAACCGTACATTGTGCCGATGACATCATGACATGGCCATTGTAACAGCAGGAGCAGCTTCCGGGTTGCCAAGCGGAACCGCTCGGTGAAGCGGTCGAATGACAGATTAGACTTGACTGCACTCTCTCTTATATACAGACTGAAATATATTTGTCTATAGCACAGCCATAGAGAAATCGTTTTAATATAACCCATTAGGGAACCTAAACTCCGGGCGCTTTCTCGAAGAGCGGAGCTCATTCGAAGCGACGTAGAGATGAGAGGACACACGAATCAACGCGCTGGAATACGGTAGAAGGCTATGGTTGTATTCCGTGTCATTCAGGTGGTTGACTCTTGGGCATAAAAGAGCATTGCAGGTTCCGAAAAGTCCAATTCGTCTCTGTCTTCTGGGCGGAAGAGGTGGCCGCCATTTGCCATGCCGTCGTAGTGGAGCTGGCAGGTCGGCCCAGTCTCGACAATGTCCTGAAAATGATTGCGATTCGTAACGAATTTAGAGCTAGCGAAGAGAGTCGATATCATTATTGCTTCGTGGCGATAGAAGCGAGCGTAGGCCGTTTGTCGACGAGCCCAAGACCAAGGTAGATTGGCAGTATCAGATCGTCGAATCCGCCTGGACAGTCTATTTCTCCGACCTTCGGCAGCATCTAACTCTGTCAATCCTGGCTCATTTTCAAAATGGAGACAAGCAAAAGACGTCAAATACCGACGACGAACGCATGTCCAAATTTCAGCTTCAGATGCCTTAGCAAACTCGCGCAACATCGATGTTTGTGGTAATTTTGTTACGCTTTTTTGTGACGCATTTTCGTGACACACTTCCGTCACTTTTAAAAATTCCCCACTAGTCAGCGGAAACCTACAGCCCGTCACACAGTACGCGCGCTCGTGCACACACAGGCGAGTTTACTATGACCGCAGCCGGCCGGGCCTCTGGCCCAGCCCGGGCTGCGCCCGGTATTATTGAACGCATCATTAGCGGCGTTTTGCTATTAGTTGCATGTTAAATCTGTTTCACACCAATTCATTTCTATTTGTTTAATTTTGCAATTATTTCGCAACATCGAAAATACGTCACTATAAGTTGCATACGTTTGTGTTTCAAAGTCGGTTCATTAAACCGCACCGAATGCGTGAGATGCGGAGCGGACTATTTTGATCGATGATCCCGTAGCGTGGACGTCTGTCAGTCAGTCTGTCTCTGTGTCACACAGGCGACTGTTCTTATTTATTCGCCAGATGGCGCCATTTCGAGGCGGCCGTTACTACACTACCACTTGTTTTTAACTAGCTTTGAGTCTGTTATTTGTTCGGTGATTCTGCTGTGTAACAAGTGTATGCAAATTAAATTGGACTATAAAGTACATGTAGAAAGGTGATCCACATAATCGATCGATCGATGCTATAAATGGCGTTGAACTACAAGGAGTAAATCTTCATCTTCAAGTCAGTCGACACCTGCAGCAAGTGCCCGCTCGCATATAAACTCCATTAGTTGCACTATATAGTATATGAAATTTATAAATGAATTAATTAACTGTCGTGAGGCTTATGTTACGCGTGCGTGCAGCGGAAGGCCTATGTGGATTATGTTAGCCTGTTGAGAATTTTTGACATTTTTCTGCTCTGTTGAGTTTGCAGTCGGAAAAAGATACTACCAGAGCTCACGTAACTAACGTTGATTGATTGCACCAGAAGCACACAAAGTAGGCGTTTCAAAAATACTACAGACGAAATACAGCAAGAAATACTGTTAAGAGGAGAATGCTGCATTCTAACTGCGTTCACCATTTGCTTGAAGTTCAGTTTACGACGGGAAACAAATAACTATCTGCGAACGAAAAATCCTAAGGCCAGTTATGATAGTCGTAAAATTTTCGTTTATTTTCATCTACGTCTGCGTGATCATCGTAGCATACATGTTTTGCGTATACTGCTCAACGTTATGCAAGAAAGCTGTCTGACACAACTTGGTGCCACAATGGGCTTCACACTGTAATAATTCATTATTCAGCGCACTGTTAAGAGCCGTAGAGAGCTGGCGAAAGTAATTGCGCAGCACATTAATTTTGTCATATGCGTACGCTGCTCAAGCTGCTGGAAATTAAGAACCGCATGTAGGCCTACTCAGGCGTATAATTATATGGAGAAACAGACAGATTACCAATAAGAGTGCAAATTTTTGCCAAAACGACAAAAATCATGCCATGTAAATAAATTTGATTGTTGATTTGATAACTAAACAGTTTCAGTACACTGTTGTGTTGCACAAGAAATATTTACAAACACTGGCATCAGCAACGAACGCATCAGTGCTTGCCGCTTAATCGAATGGCGATAAAGTACTGCGATTCCATAAATGACCAATAAATATCTGTAAAGTAATTCTAGGATCAACGTCACTCTCAGAAATCTAGTAAACGTTTTTCTGCCATGATGCTCATCGTATTTTTCAAAAATTAGTACAAAATTAATTAGAACTTGTCGAGCAATATTGTTCCTGCCTGTACACAGGACCTATATACGGATCTGTTTCAAAGTGGTATTTTTTTGTCAGTTTAAGCGAAATGAGAAAAAGGTACATGCGATTACGATATGAATCCGATACGATTTCAGTTATCTATAGGCCTTCGAGTTGCCTCAAGTTTTACATAATTTTACGACATCTTAAAATGTTTCTGTTATCCCATTTGTAGTAAACTCGAATCATAGTCGTATAGGCATGTCAACACGACCTGAGAGACGCACAATATATTAGCCATTTATTAATTCACGCTGAATGACAGTAATCAAGCTGAGGCGACGCACCTGTGGAATCATGTCTTTAAAGGATTCCATGATGCGTGAACTCTTTGCTTCTTGGTAATATGAGAAACAGCCAGTTACAACGACGACGCCCGTCAGCACGACTCCGAGGTACAGCTGTATCATCAACCAACACAGACCATTATTGGGCCGCATCGAATGCATGAGATGCGGCCTAGTGAGATCGATGAACCTGAAGTCTGTTCGTCTGTTACGCGGGCGATTGTTTGGCGAGTGTTCGCCAGATGGCGCCACGATGCGGCCGTTCACTACATACTGTAGCTACTTGCTACTAACCGCACTATAGGCCCTAACTCTTCTTATACGAACAACGCAAATTGCAGCTCTCACCAATAACTGAACAGCATCGATCTTTCGACAGTGTTTCACTAGAGAATAAGTAGTGTATTACACTTAATAAGCCATGTCACAGACGAAACTTTCTGAGTCATTGAGTACATTGCTGCTGACAACTAACAATAAAGAAGAGTAAATAGGAAAACAGTACTAATCCAAAATGACAAAATGCCCACAAAATTACATTGCCATTTAATTCGCTGAGAGAAACTTGCTTAGGTTTAGCACTTTTGAGAGTCAAACTAGCATCAACTTTAATACAGTTTACCCAAAACGTTAATACCTTACCATACACCATCCACAAACAGTGCCAAATTACGAAATATAGCAAATAGCAGTTTTATCAGTAGTGCAAGGTTTAATGAGAAATACATCGCTG
>Ga0126335_1001196_pt1 | contig 14205 bp, 8 predicted proteins | sample OlaspJWI45metaG_FD_108409 | JGI IMG/M metagenome (GOLD analysis project Ga0126335, IMG submission 108409) | Marine gutless worms symbiont microbial communities from Oahu, Hawaii - Olavius sp. 1 OAHU.JWI-45 metaG | ecosystem: Host-associated > Annelida > Digestive system > Unclassified | place... | reverse complement strand
CCGCGAACCGCATACAGTCAGTAGCGTCGTCTTATCTCGTCTGCGAACACTACGTCCGTTGTCGCGACCAGCCATCCAGCTCCGCGAAGTCCCTTCATCGTTTAGTTCTGTACATCGACTATCGCAAAGTCGATTTTCGTCGTGTGACCCCGCTGTCTGTCTGTCGCAGTCCCACCGTCGCTTCTCCTCGTTCCTCCTTACGGACCTGCCTCGCACACCGCCGCGTCTGCGTCCACCGGAATTCAATTAAACAGCATTTATTCGTCGACCGATCACCAGCCAGTCGAGTTGACAGCCGAAAGAAAAGGGACAGACCGGCGCCACAACCACCTAGCGATGCAGCAACGGGGTGGGACGAAAAAACTGACGGCAACCAAGAGATATCTGGTAGAGTTGGTCCTGGCTGACAAACTTGATGGATTCGACTTAGTGCGCGTTGCGCAATTTGCTTCATCTCAAGATGAACGCATGCACGCGAACCGCAATAATCCTAATGGTTTCAAGGTAATAAGAACAAATGGCTTGCTGCTGGAGCCTAATCCCTGCAGGCTATCGTGCACACTGGCCTTGTGCAAGCCCAATAGACCGATGAATTAATCAATACATTTCAAACGTATTTTAGACTGAAAATCCTTCACCAACAAACGGACCGGTGATTAGCGAGCGACCGAGTACCAACTGCGAAATTATAGGTGGCGCTAGTCACCGATCCTAGAACGTCGGCAGTGCGTATTGCACATATTGTGTTTTCGTTGTCTTTTTAGTAAATTCCACGGCTTTACGTGTTTATTATCTCATCATGTTGCTTGTTTATCTATTGTCGATCTTTAACATTAATGCAGATATTGTTTGCCGCTGTTTAGTTCTTTAAACTCGTGCAAATAATGCCAGCCATCAACTGTCAACATGCTGTAGTGCCTATGAATGCTGCAAAAGAGCTGGACTCCTGTTTCCAGCCAGAGCTGGAATATTTTTATAGTTTTTCGGAAAAAGTCTGTTTGATTTTTTAAATTTTATTTTTATGTTATACAGGTTCTTAAGGCTTTTTAGGTTTTTATGTTTTAAGGTCCGAAGTGACGCCAGAGAACATTCTACATAAGCTTATCCATCTAAAATACTGTATCACACTAAAGATAATTCCAGTAAAAGAAGAATTGTGCCAAATTACAGTGCAAATTTAAGTAATACTTTTATTAAATTACATTTTAAACAAATTACAAAAAACTGTTTTGAACCTTTAATCACCGAAAATTGAATTTTTGAGTTTTTTTACAGGTTTATCAAACATCAGTTATTGACGCCGACATCAACACTCAATAACATAGCGTATTTTTAATTATTTTACGACACAGCTGTACTGCCGTGTTTCTGTGTTTCAGCAGATTCAGATTTTTATCGCGTTTTGATAATGTGCCAATGACAAGGCTCGTTTGTGTACGTCGTCTTTTGGACGCTGCCTTCTGCAGTAATTTCTGAGATTCTCAATTTTGAAGTCCCTAAAACAATTCAGAAATTAAAATAAAAATTACAAATGCCATAAATTTCACAATTAAAACAACTGTGTTTATGGGGAGCACAGACCTGCGCGCTAGGCCTACTAAGTTGTGTTGTCATGTTTGGAACTTAAGTATCTGCATAATTTGTAAATATGAAGGTAATTTGACAAAAACATACAACTAAATTCTCATATATATGCGCACTGTGATATTCTAGACATGCATGATGGAATTTCTCATGAATATGTCAACTCTTTGAAATACAGCACCCTGCCGCCTCGCACCGCTTGGATTGCTATGGTTCGGATGATGAGTGCATCTTGGATACAGATGAAAGCTATGAAATTATAAACTTTTTAGCTGCAGGTTAATAAGTGTACTGTAATTGTAATTTTTGTATTTGTACTATGTTTTTATGTTTCTTTTATGTTGTACTTTATGTACGATTTCATAATAAAATAAATAAATAGCTCTTCGCAAATTTTTCTGTAGTTATTTACTTGGTTTGTCTGTATATTCGTGCAGTACATTCCAAATTTCGAATCAAGCCCATCAAGTGGGGCATCATTCGCATCAAAGCCGAAGCGCAACTGGATACATAATGTGGAGATATATGGGCTACGGGCAAAAGCAAGGGGCTGTTTGTGCCCGAGTTGGGGCCATCAGGCAGTGTGATTGCACGTTTGTCAGTGTGCACTGAGGGTCAGAATTACATGCATGTTTTTTGTGGATAGATTCTATAACTCACCTGCACGGTCTGCCTATCGATGAATTCACAGCTGTGGTACAGTTCACCAAACAAATTGCTGCTCAGGTCCAAAAAGAGATTAGCCATAAGATTACTTGCATGATTACTTGCATATATGACAGTGGTGTCTCTTGCGTTGCGTGGTATGATCGGTCACCGCTGTTTTTTTCATTTCAACTTTCCACAACCCAGAAGCAACTACAGAGATTGGTCAGCAGTTGCTGCGTCATTCATGCTCACAGCTTGTGAAATACCTACACTGCAGCAATGGGAGGTTGCGACCTCAGTGACCAGATGACGAATCTGAACCGTACGAGAAAGCATTTTCGCTGGCCACGCAAACTTCTGCTCGAGTGCAGAATGTGGTGCTGCTACAACGCATACATTGTTGAAGGGTATGTGAAGTCTCACTGACTGCGTCAACAGAAATCGAGAACATTCTAGACTTTCTCGAAAAACAACGCATGCAGCTTGTCGGAGCACTTTGCCGCAATCGCCGTACAGAAGCTGTGGTAGATGTCCGGTTGCAGAATGTTGGTCATCATCATCCCGGACAACCATCAGATGCCACCAGCAACAACACATGCGTCGTGTGCTGAGAGAAACACAAAAAGAGGCCAAAGTGATTTGGCGAAGGCTGCATCGAATGCGCGACACACCCTGGAGTCTATAGCTTCAGCCGTTCCTGAGATATGTAAAAGGTCACAAAAGCCAAAAGTATGCCACGTGACCCCACCCGACGTTCGACATGTCGCGAGTACCTGTGCATCAAGAAAGACAGTAATTGCTGACAGCACTATCATCAAAAATCCAAAAAATACTGGCATTAGGCAGACTGTCGATGGCATTTGCATCGTTTTATAAATAATTGGAAATTAAACCATAATGTATCCTGCTGGGGAGCCCACTACTGTGCGGACTATTACTACATGGATAAAGTCTGTATATGGGTAGGTGAGGGTGAAAGGGTTGAAAAACGACGACTACAATACGCGGCAATCACGCGAGATACGCAGAAGTCATCAGATGGCATATATGCATAAATTACGTTCATTTACCAATAAGAGAGAAAACTGACAGAGAGTTTATTATGAAAACGAACACAAACAAAAGGCAACATACTCAAACTGTAATAAACAACTCAAACGTGCTGTTCATCAGATTTAGATCACACTTGTAGATATAAGTTCGAACGTTACGCAGTAGGCAATTGCATGGCTAAGGGAAAAACAAACCGCCCACGGGCATTGGGCAGTGACGCTCAGCTGGCTTTAGTGTTTGGTTTGTAATTTTTAAATATGAAAAAAACGGCAAGAACTATATAGAGCACACATTCCGACTCTGAAGTCTTAACAGCTTTTAAAATAAACAAATATAGAACTTAATTATTCGTATTCGCCTGCGTCAGACTATTTTGCTATATTCGAATACTTAGCCCAGCTCTAACTACTAGCCAGAGCCAATATCGGTCGATGCAAGACGGTCTGTTAATATGGTCTGATTGGTCTGTCAGTTATGCTGGACTGTGCACTGCAGTTAACAGATGCAATTATGTGCTGACGCGTTGATATGGATTCTGCACTGATAGGCATCACCAGCAGTTGCTGTAACAGTAGCATTGCTCTATTAGCCAGTAACTGACAGTAAGCTTACAATACATTTTACGTTCATATAACAGGTAGAACTGTAACAGATAAAAGGTGAGGCATACTTGATGCAGCTCCTCTTTACGACAATCTCATCACAGAAGCGCTCACAGGTATGGCATGCGGTCATGCGGTATTGCAAGAGTTCACAGTTTTACCTACCACCCACGCGTTTACCCACGAATGGAATGTACCGTCTGTGTGTCTTCCCAGCGGAAGCTGGTCCGTATTTGCCGACCCCGGGCGGATAGAAGGTTGCGGTGTGGATTCAACATCTTATAACGTCATTTGAAGACATTTTTATTCGGCCAGCCTATACTTCAGAGTGGTATAAGCAGCTACAAGAGCATACCCTCAACGAAAACTCAAACGCACAATATTGTCATATTAAAGTTCTACGACGCGATGTTTGCTTTCGGCGGACTTTAGAGCACAGCAGTCTTATCGTCCAATGGACGACGTCACTCAATAAAGCCGACTTTGACGTCGCCAATTACGTGTCGTAATAATTTCCTGTCATGCCGTCGTTTCCTATGCCTAGTGTCAGTTTGAGTAGTAGTATAGCAGTAGTAATGTGACCAGCGCATTAGAGGTTTTTTTTAAATGATATGCGCTATACAAATTCACGTTTTACTTACTTACTCACTTAGTAGCCATTTTCGCCCAGCCTGGAAAAAAGGAAATGGAGGGAAGTCAAAACTGGAGCGAGGAAGTGGCAAATCAAAATCGCGCTCGGCTAGATACTACTGTTACTTCTACTTATATGCTATACATGTACTCGTACATATTATTTCTAAACCTTCTAAACCTGAATATCTGGATGTAAATATCTGGAGAAGATATAGGCAGGTTACCAGTAGGCTAATCTGTGCGGTTGCTGTTAACGTCAATATCGAATTTCTGAAGTTTAGCTATTTCAGCGATATGTCTTGAATTATTCATTTTAGTCGATCATTTTCTCAGAGTTATGTAAGAAACAAAAGACATTATTGTGCTCATTTCTTTCCGAGAAAGCATGATGTCTTTACTTCTGCTGTGATGAGATGGCTTTTCGTGTTGATATCACAAACTTGACAGTTAGTGTAAATTAGCTATAGTGTAAATGGAGATAATAGCAAAGATGAGCGTAAAGCTTTAGTTGATCGCGATGTGTAAGCACTAAGCTCACGTTGACGTTAGCCATCAAACCGGTGATATACGATGCCCGTCGCGGTTACCTTACCGATGCAGCCTGCAGGCGCCAATTAGCCAGTACAAAATTATACTGCACGTGAATGGGTTGAACGACTTGGCCCAGAGTCATCTGTTGAACTTGACGGTGAAATAAACTCACGACCAGTTACTTAGTAACCCTCAACTCGACAGACTTAACCTGCTTAAGGAAGACCGCCTTTAGAAAGGTCTTATAGGCTATTTCCCTGCTGATGTGCACTTGCGCGCCATTATGCTGGAGCAACAGGGTAAGCTTATTGTTTTCGATAGTGTCTGTCTTTCCGCGCTAAAACTCAAAAACTACCGGTCAGAAATTGATGTAACTTGACAGAATGTTTTATGGCAAATTCTTTAGAAGTTGATAGACTTTAGAGTAATATTTGACCTTGAAGTTTAACCTTGACAGCTATTTAGGTATTTTCGGGACACATGTACATTGTCAGAATATATGTCACAATCGAGTTTTAAGTTTTAAGGGTTAAGGTCAAGGTTATGGCAGAACGAAGCGTCTGCACGCAGGTTCGTGCTGTCTCGGACACAGTTTAGTTGTGTTGGTAATGGCGTCAATGCTGTGTGTTAACACTCGTGCGCCGAAATCAGAAACAACATGATACATCATGTATTACATACATACTAATTAGTACACACAATAAATAAACTACCTTAAAAACAGAAGGTCGTAATGTTACGAATTCTGTATTTTTGAGGACTTCATGGCTTAGCTGTACGGTTAGCACCGAGATATCCGGTTGAAGGCTCTGCCTTAGGTACCATGTCGTTGCTCGATACACTCGTTGTTTAGCTTGTCACCACATCCAAAAAACATCGGTCGATACACTGCAGTCTGTCGGGCGGTGGCAGAGAATACAGCGAAAAAGGCAGCGCCTATGTGAAGCTAACAGCGTGATCTTGCCGACAACTGCTGTTAAATTTGATTTCTGTCGACGTCGTGGGTGGTCTGGTCTAACGTGTCTCTCCCTGTCCTTCCCCTCTCCTTTCCTTTCCGTCTGTCACTAGACGCCGGCAGTCGATGACGCACGGCCATGTATACAAATAAGGGCTCGGAAGAAAGAAGAAAACAATGTCCGGAATACGTGACTAATGTTACATGTTTGTTGCCGCTAAGATGTGTAGGCGTTGACGGCGCTTCTAAAATTGGTTTTATACGCGTACGCTGCTGTCGGTGGCCATTAACTATCTACATCTATCTATTATATTATTATTGTCAGATTGTGTAGACGTTATGTATCCGCTCCAAAATTTGTAACGTTTTCGTATCAAATACACAATTTGGATTTGAGGTAGTCAAAAAATGATAACGTCGTGAAAGTCGATAGCACTATGCGAAAAAAACGACATCGAAATGGCACTTTGGTGCCAAATTATTGACTGAAAGATATCAGTAGCTATCATCAATCTTATTCGGCTAAATAGCCGTTTCAAAATTTATAGTTATATCTTTTGTTAGTAAACAATTACATTCGTCAAGAAATCAAGCAAATCTTCTACTTATTCAACGTTTACGATGTTTACGAAGCTCATGTAGTGTAATGTAAAAATAATTTTTATAGTGGCCTAAAAAACTATGGTTACTTTTAAGACCACTACAGTGTCACACATTAACAACCAAGAAAAAATAGGTACAGGATCAAGTCAAAAGACAAATCAGTAAGCAAAAAAGTCTGCAGTAGTCTGCGGCAAAGGTAGAGAGATATTTAAAAGATACGATGTCGTCCGGCAAACTGTTACAGATCTTCGGGGCGGCAGCCGGAAACGTGCAGTCTGCCAAATAAAATAGAATTGAATCGAATAGAGCAGAAGCGTCGTGAAAAGTTTAACAAATGACACGGTTAATACATCTCTAATGTTGGCATCGTGCGTCACAGCATTTGACTACTACTACACTGAGTACTACTAACGTCTCTTGTCAGCCACGTAGCATGCTGACGAGCGCCCACGAGGTGGACAGAAGCTGCAACGATAACAGCGACCGCATCCCTCGATCCCCTTCGTATTCCCGGAAGAGCTAACGGTCGTGTCACTCACGCAATACGTCGACATATCCAACTCGCCGTCAACATTACATAGGACTACTGGCGTTGATATTATGTTTCGCCGGGCTAACGAGGATGCGGTATACATAAGAAAAATGTTGACCTATGTCTAGAAATGGCATATAGGCTGGCGAATTATGACTTTTTCCCAAGAAGTCTTATATGCTGTCTGTTACAGTAATCACAGCTGAGAATGAACTGCGCAAACTGATTGCTGACATTACGCTTGCGAGAATGTAGGCCTATATGGTAGGCTGCATATTATCTAGCAATTCGAGCTGCGCGAAGAGTTAGTTAAGTACTCGAGACACGCTCCGACACTAGGCACTGTTATGTGTGCTCATATGTCATGTTTTATTGTTTGTATTGCTTTTATGTTTTTGTTCTTAATGTTCTTTCATGTATTACTGTGCTATATTGTATTGATGTGCGTTTGTCACATCTTAGTAAAGATTACTTACTTACTTACGTATTTTGTGAAGTGTTTTGCAGTGATTGTTTCCCTGTATATTCACTGCCTGCCTGCCATGCTACTTTAGTTTTTTTCGAATACGTAAACGTGTTTGTTATTGTTTCCAGCTACTACACTGTGTAGTGTGGGACACAGTGTACATGGTAGAACAAAGATGTAGTGTCATATATATGATGTCTCCCACACAGTCGTATAAGTTAGGGCTACTAATTTGCTGACCTATACATCGGACTTTGTAATACATGTTACATTTTGTCGCAATCGACACAATTTCACAGTGATAAAGTTCAATAAACCTCGGCAGTCTATGTCACTCACGCTCTCTGCTATACATTTAACGCACCTTTGCTCCATGACAGCCTACTTACAGTGTTTCCTGCAAGTCGTATATTTCTAGAAACCTTACTTCGACGAAAACGAAAGACGCCAGTCAAGGTCACAACATTATAATCATCATCATCAGATCACGGACATCGTACATGCATGCATCGACACGTTGTTGCGTACATTTCCTGGCGGTGTCACACGAAGATAGACAACTCTCATGAGCGGGCGAGAGAACCGACGAAAGATCATTTCGACGAATCCACGACAAACGCCCTTGACAAAAGCCCCCAGATATATCCTCCTTAGGAGAAATGCCTCCGACATCCGCCACTTCTCACAACTATGTCAGATGTTGAATGTAAGATGGAGTAGAAGAACAAAGTCTCGTGGGCTTTAGAGCCAGCGGGCAATAAGCTTATCACTAAACTTTGACCTTTTTGAGTCGATTGGGCTATTCGTCCTATTACCCCAACTGGTACTCAACTTCGTAGAGCCAGAACACTAGCAGTCTTAGACGTAGGGCCTACTTTGTCGTAGATCACGCCGTTTCTTCCCTGGATGTGACCACCACTAATACTCATTTTGTCTACCCCAAAGGGATGACTAGGCTGAGTTGGCCTGGGTGACTGACTAATGCCAATAAGGTGCGAACGCGATTCGACGTGTAACTCGTTCATCGAGATCAGCGCTTTACCCACTGTAACCTAACTGTAATCGTAACTTTTACCCGAACGCCAAACTTACCTCCAACTTCTTAGTTTAAGTAAGGGGAAATGTTCGGACTCCGGGGACATATGTCCGGGACGTAAGCTGGGACATCCTTCTCGACGCGACGTACTACGCCATGCTATTAGCACTGAAACAAGCCGGTGCCCGGGCAGAGCAAGCTTCATCTTAAACCCATTTAACATCCAACTCTCCGACAGCACTTACCATCAAACCCACTACGCGTCCGATGCCCCTCACCCCGGCACCCTACAATTTGTCCCACGTCACATCTCGTGAAGCAAGCCACATCGGATGTTTTGTAATGTGATTTCCGGCGGTGTTGTAATTGCAGTCAAATTACGTGTACTGTGTGTGCATTACGTTGTATATTAACCGGCCCGCTAGAACAGGGGCCAGCTATAGTAATGGTCCGCGTGGTCCGTCTCTCCGTCTGTATGTCACACGCAAATATCCCAGCAACTAAGCGAGATAGAGCTACGGTTAATAATAAACGCGAATAGAAAATTGGGGTTTCTGATTCAGAATCTGCCATTAGATTTGCGACCGAAAGTACATTCGCACCATTTTCTGCGTTTCCCGGCCGAAATATGCAGGTTAGCTGTCCTATCAAGACGATATATTGTTCAGAATTAGGCTTGTATATTTGCTACGATACGCACAGCAGATAGCATTATTATAGCTTAAAGCGTCTTTTTGTTGCTATATTTTACAATGCCAATGTCTGTTGTAAATTTTAAAAGCCAGTAAACAATCATGACTTTACTTTTAAAACGCTTGTAAAAAGCATTTGCATTTGCTACATAGTTTTTTTAATTTTTAGCTTATGCACTTTTGCATTGACACAGTAGTGCAGCCATGATTTTATAGTACTCGGCGTAGTATACTAATTCTATTCTATGATATGATGACATGTTAAAAAAACTCAAGATGGCGTCCCCTGGTATAGAGGTATGGACACTATAAACGGTCGTTGTCGCGTATTGCGTTCGCCTGCAGTGTCCATGTTATGATGGTGTGGTGTACTGTATACAGCTTGCACTCCGAGTCTCAGCCAGTGTGTGTACGACGATGTAATCCCGTTATCGTACGGCGGACTGCTGCGTCACTCATCGCTCACGTCTTCCATCTCAGTTTTTTCTCAATCCGACCTGACGTTCCCTCAGGCTGTGTTTGGCCGAACCACTCATCGGCCCAATCCCCTGTCATTATGCCAGTGTCGGTTATTAGGCTGTCCCTTCGTCACGCGCAGACGACATGTCGCATTACTTTATCGTATTTCCGCATTCCCTTGTCTTTCTTGTTGCTTTCTCCATACGTGATATAATCTTTTTTACTACTTAACATGTTACAACTTAAAAACAACTGAATAACTGTACTTTACATACACATTTACGCTGTAAGAATTTGTTGAAAAATGAATTAGCGTGTCTTCGATAGTTTGTACGTTCTATAGGCCTATAGATAAGGTGCACTGACGTGAATTATAACCCTAACTCCACACCTAACCTATAGTAAAATTATTTCCTGTCCCGTGAACAGCGAAAAACCCCAACTTTACCGCCACGCAAAACGGCAAAATTTGTTACAGCCACGATACTGCCACTTTAGAAAAAGTCGCTGGGAGCGAATGTTCCACAGAAGTTCGAAAAAATTAAAGTTCCGGGGTCCATTACAACTTTTGCTTTAGGAGAGCGAATTGGTCTGGGAGCGAAAACGCTCGGTGCTGCGGTCACTTAATTTGTGGTCACGGAGATGCGCAGCGTCTTGTCGGTCAGTCAGTTACAACAAATGCAGTTCACACGTAATGTAAATATAGTTGCATGCCTAACAAGATGGCGGAAACAACACTGACCATAGAGTTAATTAGCAAATGACCTTATTGTCACAGTATGAGTAAAGGCAAAAAAAGATGCCTGTTGCGTGGCCCGAGCTAATAATAGCTTGTGACGTAAGGGGGCGTGGCGAGTGGTTGCACCGCTGTAGCTGGACGCCACTGCAGCTAGCCTGCGCGGCTTATAGGCTCTTTGCCTACCCATTGCGATTACAGACAGACACACAGACAGAAGGACAGACATCACAACCGAGTTACATATTGCGTCTTTTGCCTTTACAGGCGGCTGACGCAAAAAAATAAAAGGTTACTGTCATACACTTGATACTCAAGTAAAGAAACCTCACTGCAGAAGCGCTCCGGTATGGCACGCGTTGTCGAGGGATTTCACAGTTTTACCTGCACACCAACGCGTTTATCCAAGAATGCAATGAACCATATCTGCCTTTGCCTTCTCAGCCGAAGCTGGTTCTCATTTACCGACCCCGGAGGGATGAAAGGTTGAGTTTACCTAGGCACTACCGTGGTGAGTAAACAGTCTGCCCAGGATCGCTACGTGACAGCTATCACAGCTGTTAGCTGTTCAACCGTCATGCCTCACTGGGGCAACACGTAACTGGAGCGCAGGGATAGTCGAACTCATGACCTCTGGGGCCGCAAGCCGCGACGCTAAACATCGAGTCACCACAGTTACAATTTCATTTGGGAGACTCCCCAAATGAAATTGCAACTAAAACGACTTTTGACCTCTTGTCGATTTTATTCGCCACGACACAATAAACCGGTCTAAAATATGCAGTCTTTGCCACCTTCTGACTTCTCATGCTGGACAGACGGAGAAACCGCAGCAGCATTTTAAAAGCTCTTTATGGGGGTGAAGACATAATAAAAACTGTGGATGTCCTCGTCCGTTCTAATCATCAGCGTATTCCCATTAGGAGGAGCTGGGCTGCTCGTGTGCCTACATTTATCTGGCTGCAGCTACTCCTGTTGTCTTTCGACTAATCCCCAAGCTCATTAGTTAACATGCTTGGCGTTGATGTTCGGCAAACAGGAGACACAACGGCCCATTATAGTCTACCTACGCCACTATACTTCAAGCCGGTGTCAGCGGGATATGTCTCTCCGGTGAAAAATCGTCCGGGAGGCCATGAACATGTCTCTTCCTATACCTTCGGCGATAGATTATCTCTGTCGACGCTGATGACGTTTGGCGTTTCATGGAAATAAAGGGCCATCACGTTTTCAGACAGACGTTTTACGGACTGGGGCACTTCGTTGGCACAGGGCATACGGTTATCGTTTTAAGCCGAGCCGAGCGACTGTGGAAGTTGATGATTCGAAAATCTTTATTCACCATAAACTGGTAGCAAAATAAAACAGAATTAAAGGTAACTTCATCGTTTTTAATTTAGTGCCAGTAAGTCCAGAAAAACTGAAGTTGTTGCTCTTTACTCTTGTGTATGTAGCTATACATGCGTGCACATAAAACACGATGATCTAGCAAATTTCAAGCGGGTGCGGGTCAGCAAGGCTTATTTAGACAAAGTGCAAAGGTTATGGTTATGGTTACACCAATGTGTGCCATAAACGGCACCGTTTTATTTTTGCCATAACGTTGTCAAAACCTTTTGTACTGACATAATTATTGGCACACATATAGGCCTAAATGTGGAACATAACAACATTAAATGATCGCTCTCCTTCTTAAGATGGTACCCAGCTTTGTTCTTTACAAACATTATGAAACATGTATGCGATAAAAAAAATTATTAAGGTATGCATGACAAAAATGATCAAAATAGAGCGGTTTGACGATGTTATTGCAAAAAAATAAACTGTACAGATTTTATGGTTTACGTGTAGAGTGGCACTTTCATTTTACTGAACTGCGGTGTATATTAAGAGCATGTAGGCTTATGTACTGACGGAGAAAGTAGCTTGCAATTTACCGATGTGGTAGAATACCTAGGCTGAGCTAATACTCTTCTGTATGATACACCTCTGATACAGAAGGAGCTACCCAAAATCAGGTGGAAGAAAACGTCAAAGAGAAAACGGACAAGCTGGAGATGACCATCGTAACGTGGACAGAGACGGAAAAGAAGGCCCAGCCTCAAAATCGAGCGGCTTGATATTATCTGTAGCCCTTACGCTCCTCTTGAAGTTAACAAATGGTCAAAGTAATTTGGCGAACGTCGCATCGAATTTGTGGATGAAATCAGGACCTTCCGTCTAATGCAATGTTTCTTTGGCCCCAGGAGTCTCCACACTAAATAGAACCTCGATCCGTGCAGCGGCTTTTGACAGGCGCAGGCGCGTAACAGACAGATAGAACGACTTACAGACAGATACACCGCGCTGCGAGAATATCGGTCGCAATAGTCCTATCTCATACATTCGACGTGGCATAAAAAGCAAATAATAGCCTAATTTGACGGTGATTAAGACAGTACGTTTCTCACCACAACACGCCGAAACATGAGCGCAAAGCTAGACAGGTTGGCAACATATAAGGAAAACGACAAAAACGGGAATCCTTCTAAGAAAGCATTAACGAAACGACAGTGGATTTATGACCGACGGCGTACACGTACGTTAATTGATTAGTACAGTAGCGTTGGCTACCGGACCAGAAAACGTGACCGACGCACGACGTCAGACTGTTATTTTAAGACACGACTTCTCATGCCCGTACTTATTATAGTTTCAACCAAACTGTGTCCAATGGGAGCACATACCTGCGCGCGGCCACTTTTCTGTTCTCATGACCTTGATATTAACCCCATGACCTTGAAATTCTAAGGTGACATAAATATTCTGAAAATGTACCTTCATATCGAAAATGTAGTTGCTAGGTTAACTGTTAAGGCATTCGAAACTGTAATAATGAATAAGATATATATCGTATTACAAGTATAATGAAAAAAATACGAAAATAGCTCTCAAGATCAAATGTCATCAACTTCTAACCACTTTTAGCGTTCACACCGTGGTTCATATTCCTACCAAGTTACATCAATTTCCGACCAGTAGTTTTCGAGATTTTGTGCTGACAGACGCACAGACTGACAGACAGACGCCGCTAAATACAATACCTGCTCGCAGCATGCGCGCAGGTAAATATTTCTATTTGCAGCCAGGGTAAAATTTTCTCTCACGTGACGAACATAAACGTAACGTAACGTAACGTATAGACGAAGGTAATTCAATAGACGTAAGTGTTGTCACTGATCCCAGACTCTTGAAAAAACAACTTAAGACATTTTTCCAGTTTAGCTTTCGATATTTGTTGTCAATGCTTATGACTGTGTAATGCACGTATGTTCTATCATAGTAATGGGCGCACCATCAATCTCATGACAATGACTTAAAACATATTTAAACTTAAAATGCCATAGCAAGACATCAGCGTGACAGCGAACATCATATCACTTTTTTTGGCTGCAAACATTACATTTTGTCGATGATTTATCCCTCTGTCAGTACTGGAAATTGCAGAGTTTGCCTACCAAAACTCATCATCATCATCGTTTTATTTCACTCAAAATAGGAGCTAGACAACAAGGATACCCGGCACTAACAACTGCCCACAATATAAAATAAAATACAGAAACATGAAATACAGAGAATTACAGAAAACCCGTTCACTATCACAACATAGTAACTCTGCCAATACAAATTCAATTG
>Ga0126335_1001195_pt1 | contig 14208 bp, 12 predicted proteins | sample OlaspJWI45metaG_FD_108409 | JGI IMG/M metagenome (GOLD analysis project Ga0126335, IMG submission 108409) | Marine gutless worms symbiont microbial communities from Oahu, Hawaii - Olavius sp. 1 OAHU.JWI-45 metaG | ecosystem: Host-associated > Annelida > Digestive system > Unclassified | place... | reverse complement strand
TATATATACATATATATATATATATATACATACACATATACATTCGAGCAATCATTTGTGTTGACCTTTAACATTTATGACACATACACCTACAATGCACTCAACAACTGACAAAATAAGTACACAGCATAATGCCAGAGTGTTCTCACAAACACTACATGTGAGAGAATTAAGTCTACTGTCATATGTTAACTAAGACTTATTAAGCACATTAAGCAGAAAACGGCTTTATACAACAGATCAGTGCTTCTGAACTTATAACCCTATGATACTGTAATGTGTGCAGTGTTACTGGTACTATTACCATTAGTATTACGTCAAGCGGTAGTACAAAGTTCAGAAGGCCGATCACATGAGTTCGTCAAAGTACGGTGTCTGTACAAGGTTGCCGACAGCAGCCATCGTCATCTTCCCAGACAACAACTGTTTTGCCACCTACAACAGTGAGCATACATTGACATGCGAAGTAAGTGTGAGCACACCTCAGGATATCTATTTCATGCTATACAAATGCATTCGTTATTAGGCCATATTGAATACATGAGGTGTGGAGGACTCTTGTGATCGATAATCACATAGCCGAGTGTCTGTCACACAGAAAGGGAGGGGCATACTGTGAAAAAACAGCTGAACAGAATAAATTAGTGTGTAACTAAGATGTAAAACTGTGTTGATTTCTAGACTAAGGCAGTAGAAGTCATGTTGTTTGTGTAATGCTTGTCTGTACCTGGATGCATTTGTCAACAGGCACTATGTCTCTGAGAATGCGGCACTCATTGGTGTCGGCATTGACCAATTTCATCTGTCAGGCCTCACAAGCAGATCCAGTACACTGCAGGCTGAACCTGGACCTGAACCAGACTTACAAACTACGACCAAGGAACGCCTAGAAACGACCTGGAGAAGGAAATTCAGACAGCAGACTTCAGGTACAGCTGGAGGAAGATGGAGATGGCAGTGCAAAACAGAGTTGAATGGAGACAAGTGGTCTGTAGCCTATGCTTCACTGGGAGCAACAAGGCATAAATCAAGTCAAGTCATAAACTACATACGCAGATCCAATTAGTCTCCATGTCAAAATGTTATTTATGACAAATCACAACATCTCTGCCGTCTGTTATGCTACAGCCAGCACCAATTACAAGCTCAGGCATCAGTAATGTAATGGCTTGTCACAATTTAATAAGGACACAGGCGAACCCTCTGTATCTACAGCATGCCCACTAGACCCAGCCACTTGCTGAGGCTGGGACTGAACTCCGGTCGAGCAAGCAGGTACTGTGACTCAATCAGTGCACTAGACCACTGCACAACCGAGACATGCAATAGCAACAAGAAGACTACAATATACCTGATTGACATCCTCGGTGGTCACAGCGTCTACGACCGCAGCAAAGTCTTGACTCGTGAGTGGAAGGACATCTTCTTGTAGGATCTGTGTGCCAAACGCTTCCACAATGGCTACTGGGTCTTCAGCTGATATTTCCAGTAGCAACTTCACACGAGCTCTATTGTACCACAACATGCAACGGAACACATTCTTTACTGCTACGATATGTATTACATGGCTAATGATCACCATATTAAGAACAATGTATGCATAGAATTCTAAATGCAGCAATCTTCAAATTCTTCATGGTTTCAAGTGAAAAAGTCAAATAATGTGCTTCATCCTAATTGTGGATAAGCACTATAACTATCAACCGGAACCAAACAAGTTTCAAAACTGTACAGCACTCTGCAATAGAACATAAAGAATTGGTTATGGCACTGGCCTCACGTAAACTGCAGCCTGCAAACCGAACACAATATACAAGGCTTAGCATCTGCATTAGGCTGCTATACACACTATAATCTAATAAAAATAACCCCCTTTTCTTTCACTGTAGTTTCTACGTAAGCCGGTTGATGTGTATAATATATCGCACACAGTATACTGAAGTAACTTGCAACACAGGAGTTATTCATATGTCCACCTCATCTGCATACTGCTTTTACTGGACCACGTGTACATTAACATATAATCACAATCAAAAACTATTATCAATAATGCTGCACAAGTGAAACAGCCAGCTAGAAGTGACATACTTGGCACTCTCTACGTCGCCATCAGTGAAAGAATCTTTGCTGCCAATTTCCTTCATTGTACTAACTACTGCTCTCAACACCTGCCACAGACACACACAAACTACTACGTTGCACAGTCAACAAGCAAACCCAACACATCAGGGCACTGATCAGTCAATATATAGCACTAATAGCATAGCCTAACAGGCATCTAATTTCATAAATTTATGTTAAGAATTCATGATTTCAATGACCATGCGACCAAACAAGATCAGGAATACCATAAACCTCTCATAGTTCCCTCAGCAAATGCATGGCATTCAGGCACATAAAAAGTGGAAGCATGGTGGCAAAGTGCTAAGCAGTAAGGTGACCAACACCAATAACACTGAACTAACTGAATCAGGCAAGACACGAATACAAGTCTAACAGAAACTGACTGAGGGTTTCAACCACGACTGTTACAGTATCTTACACACATAATTTTCATATGCTACTATTGGTCAAGTAGTGGCCACATGTCCTAGCTAACTGAACCAGCCACACCTATTCAGCACTGAATATTTAATATGTCATCAAGACTCAACTATCATACACCCACAAAACAAATTTCCAAATCTGAGACACTTTAAGGCACAACAGTATTTTCATATTATCTACAGCAAGATGGAAAACACTCAGTAAGCATCAATGTGCCGCATACTTTGCCGATGTCAAAATGACTGGCGACGGCCTGGACTCCAAACAGACCGGTATCAGTGTAACTGACTGTGAAACACTGAGCCTACATAGACACAAGCATGTACAACGTACGATCTTCAAATATATTATACAAGGATTACATTGACTTTCACTTTTATTACCATTACAGCTGTGTTGGATTTTGGCTCCAGCTGCACCACACACAATGCACATTTCACCCTGTCATAAACACCAAATATCTAAAAACAAAAGGCAACACTTAGCCTGGCCACCCTCCATGCGTAGGTGCAGCGTTTCGTCAGCATCTTAAGACAGCTTTGTCCAACAGAAGTATATCGTGACTAAATTCCCCTCATTTTTGCACTATACAAGCTCACATTATGTACGTATGTGACAATGATCAGTAATAGCGTGAGAGTAAACATGCACACCACACATGGCTCTAGTCCTGTATCCACTGTGCTATCAGCCAATGAGGCTCAACAATCATTTTTGCCTTTTTTCACCACCAGTCACATGTACAAATTAATCAAAACAATCACAAAATTCTTTACAGGCTACTTAGCTATTACTAATATCCAACAACGTGTGAACAAAAAACACACCACACGTAACTACCACAAAGATCTTGACATGCAAACTGTAAGAAAAATGAGCTCACTCACTGCAAACGGCTGCCCAGTGACGGACGACGCTGCCTTGAGAAGTTTTGACGAGCTGTTTGCACCATACTGGACAAATGATGTGCCTCCAAGTGCCTGCTGCAGAACGTAAACAGCTGGGAGATGATTGCTTGTTAAATTAACACCTTCAGTGACAATAGCTGCATGCACCAGTGGATCGGGCATCTCCACTCTCACCTCACCTCCTGTCAATATTACAAACAACGAGAATTTTATAAGTTGAAGCATAATAAAGTACTCTACTAATTGATCAGCATTAATGTACTAATGTTGAGTCTTTGCTTAAGTAACAAACTGACGAAAACTATCTTTCTCTAAATCATTACTTCTTTCTAGCACCATCGTGACCAGACATAATATGCTGTAATGATGATAATAATAATAATAAACAAATTTATATCCCACCATATGGTCGTATCTTGAGAGGCTATAAATACACATTTACTGACAATTCGTTTTGACAATCACATACTGAGCAGTGATACTAATAGCGTTATCCACCAAAACTCTCTCCACAATTATTCCTTTGTTTCTTCCTAGTTCATGACATAACAAAAACATGCTGTACCTGCATGAAACTTGTCAGGAACGTAAGTTCTGTCGGCTGCAGGTGGCGTCTTGGCCTGTTTACCAGGTTCAGCCTGCAGTGCACTGGATCGCATGATCATTCTCCTTGTGAGACCCGACAGTTGAAATTGGTCAATGCCGACACCAATGAGTGCCGCATTCTCAGAGACATAGTGCTTGTTGACGAATGCATCCAGCTACAGACAAGCATGAGTTCAACTGCCTTAGACTAGAAATCAGAACAATTTTGCATCTTAGTTACACACTAATGTATTCTCCAAATTTCTGACATGCTAAAAGATATAGATGCAAGATGAATCAAAAGCTAGCAAGCTCCGTATCCCAAGGACAATAGTTATACATTTACCAATTAAACACCAAAAGAAGAAAGGAGAGAGTTTAATGTCCTAACACATAACATGTTACTTAGGAGACAATCACATACATTGGTATAGTCAACCAGACTAAAATTACAGATGCATTGAAAAAATGTGAAAATATGTCTCAAGATCAAAGGTCAAAATGTCAAAAGCTCTGGATTACTTGGAGCGTTATCGTAACAGATATTCCAATCAAGCACCAGCAATTTCCAGCCAGTAGTTTTTCAGTTGCACACTACCGCTTTTTCACTGTCGTGACCTTGACCTTGAACCCATGACCTTAAAACTGAACCGTGACTCAGACATTCTGAAGATTATCTCCAAACTAAAAATGAAGTTGCTACGTCAAGCCATTCAATATATATAGCCTGACATAAATAAGTATGAAAATAGCTCTCAAGGTCAAATGTCACCAACTTTCAATCACTTCTAGCGATCACTACGGGGCGTATTCCTACCAAGTTATGTCAATTTCTGTTCAGTAGATTTCAAGATTTTGCGTGAACAGACAGACACACAGACACAAAGACAAATGCCACCAAAAACAATACCTACTCGCAGCATGCACGCAGGTACAAAAAACTAAGCCTAAGAATAAACCTCAACTGGACCTAGATAATCTTAAGAACTACTCATGTATAAGTGCATTGCATATTACCGGACACAAGGACAGTTGTAAGCTCGCAAACAGTTATCTTCCTATCAGCACTGTTCAAGGACAGTAGCCAATTGCTTGGCTATGCTATGGGGACAAACCAAACCAAGGTCCATAACAATGCATGCATGTGAACAAACATTGACAAAATACGACTACACGGAAGCAGCAAAATGACTTACAGCTTTGGTTGAGTATGTGCCAACACGATCTGGGTTCATGTACAAGGACCGACCCAATGAGCCGCGAAATGCTGCCTTGTGCACAGCATCCATCAGCCCTGTAACACACCATCCAGTGTAAAGACTGCCAGTTAGCACTAACTGTACTGCAGATAATACACAGCAACCTGCAGCACAATAGTAAACATTTGTTATCACTGTCATAAGCCATAGCCACACTTTATAATTTAGAAAATTAGCTGTGATCACGGTGTCTGTAGGTCTGTCAGTCTGTCTGTCATGTGGCTCAACTCAGCAGTGCGCACAGTGTCTGCAGGGTCATTCGGTACAGCCTTTGCCAAATCACTTTAGCCTCTTGTTGAACTAAACAAACAGGGAGAGCCTTGGCACATTTACACAACAACAGAATAGTAATGTCAATGTTTCAGTTGCAAACTCTATGCAACGATGCTGCTGCTGCAACTCTGTGTTTACCACAGCAACAGGAGTTGCAATAACAAGCAGTGACAGTTACTACAATGATAACCGCAATGACTGCACTGTGTAAAGCTGCTATCACATATTCCTGGATGAGACACTGGATCATCCCAGACAATAAGTTTGGGTAGTCTGGGATGGCTGGTATTTGAAGACACTGTGATGTCATTAAAGCCGGCACATACTACCGAGATAATGCTGGGAGTGTCCATGTAACTTGCAAGAATGCTGCGTGGAGGCATCAACATTCTCCAAACTTCCCATTATAAGATTTTGAATCCCAGCCCTGGTCTCTACATGGCACAGCCGGACATTTTCGCTGTCATCACTGAGACTTCCGGCCCGGCACCAGCAGACTGTTTTCTTATGGAATGCCCCAGGTCAAAAGCTAAGTAGTAAGCATGTTTAATTTCTTCCTGACAAAGCCACATGACCATGGACACAGCTGAATGTCAAGACAGCTAATACAGTCATTCCCGGACAGTGCCAGGCCAGACATCCAAAATGACATTACGCCTCATCCAAAAATGTGTGAAATGAGTATAAGAAAGCATTCTGGCAGTCAAGACTGACTGGCACGGTTCAGTCAGTGTCTGTGTAACGACTAACATATAATATAACCCACGGGTATGTGGAGATCCTGAGTAGACCTCTAGGTCAACCTTTAGCTGAGCTTCTGAGTCTTCAACCTCCCAAGGCTTGAACGGTCCAGCTGCCGCTGTTTCACTGAGAAACGATATTGCTGGCGCTCTGAAACAAAACATCATAACGACGACTAACTTACCGAAAGAACAACAGTACAGCACATGCCATAACTGTACAATTGCAGGTGCTTCTTCCATCTGATAAAAACTGACTTCACAGCAATAACGTACTGCATGAAGTTATCAAGTTAAAGGCAGACTTGGAGTTCTCAAGACTTGGTCTTGGTCTCCAGACGTTTGGAAACCTCTTGGTCTCCAGACGTTTCGAGACCCAATTTTCAGTCTTGGTCTCGGTCTTGAACAAATGAGTCTTGAAGTCAAGTCTGGTTAAAGGCACTAACCACAAAACTCAAGTTTCACTTACACATAGTCGCGCATGCACTGAATGGAATAAATCGTCTGCTCACGTGATGTTGTACACCTGCCACACAAGCACAAACAATCAAAACAGGTAACTTAGGTAAGTAGCCAACCAATAAAGTCAGCAAACATCAACTTATGACTTGACATAGTATATAAAACTACACGAATGCTACTCGAACATTAGCACAGCTAAACTTTACACTAAGTCTACAGTAAAAGTAATTTGCTGAGCAAACATGTGATGTGGCATGTGATAAGACTTTGATGCTACTTCAAATAATGTGTATTAGATGAAAAATGTAATCAGACATAAATAAACAACAATTTTGATATTTACATAATGGCTTGCTAAAATAATTCTTATAATGGCACTTTTAACACGAGTCATTATTAGGCTGCATGGAACGCATGAGATGCAGACTAATGTTACTTATGTGAGCAGTATCTGTCCGTAAGTCTGTCTGTCATTCGGTGCAGACTTTGCCAAATCACTTTGGCCTCTTGTTTTATTGCCATGCTAAAATGAAGTATGGTAACTATATGGCAAGAACACTAACGTCAAACTGCTGCCAATCTGCTGGAGATTCCTAGCAATTCCAAACGCCGTTGCTTTTCTTCCACTCTATATTCGACACAACACACAATATGAATTCTTGTACTCGGAGAATAGGTTATAAACTTCAAACAGCAAGGCTGGATCACAGAAATTACTATCGTATTTCAACAGAAACTTACAAGAATTGCGTTCATTTGACTAACTCTAGGGATCACCACTCATCACCAGTAGCTCACTCAGTTAACAGCCAACAATAACAACACCTGTATGAAACTTGCAATAAATAACTTGTCAATGGAAGCTAAATTTGCAACAGTGAATGTTTTTGACAAGTGCACACTCAACCAAGCATATGCATTGTGTTTTCAAGCCTATTGGCTTTTGCATGGTTCTAATGTTTGCATAACTTCCAACTTCAGAGCTATTTCAGTAACACTCAGTCTATACATATTCCACCAGTAACTAAACATGAACAATACTGCCCATGCTGAGATGCTGTCATCTATGGGAGTAACAACTATTTTACAAACTGGAAACAATGATACTGTGGTAATAGCCACTAAAGTTCTCTGATAATCGGCACCTGGTTAACAGCCATACGAAGACAATGTGTCAGTCCGATATCAGAATCACTTTCATGTCGTGCACCAGCATTGTAGACAATAGCCAGCGTAATGACGGGAGAGTGGTTTTCATGACCAATAACTGCCATACCATTCTGAATACGAGTCAGCTACGAACAGTAAAAATACATTTAACATTAGCGTACATATTGTATTTAAAGCGGTTATGGACATGACTTTCGCGTGTCTCTTATTTCGAACACGATGTCATGTCTCCTGCATACACTGGCTGTGGACACAATCGCCGTGTCTGAAGTATCAGAAGTAAGAGACACGAATTATCAATCAACTGCTGCTGTAAATGCACGGAAAGTTTTACTTGACTGTATCTATAAACAGTCGCAACAGAAAATTGTGCACCAAAATTCGAAAAATTGTGAAAAAAAATTTATAGGAAAATTGTGCTAAAATTGTACATACTGTTTGACAAAAATTGTGCCAAAATTGCATACGTTTTACGGTTGTGGCACGCAACTTTGGCCAGGATTGTGATTAGGTAAAAAGATACAAAAAAAGATGAAGTGTTTTTGTCTATTACTGAACTTTGGTCTAGAAAATTGGTCTTTTATTAATCTGATTTTGTAAAATATTTGAAACTGTCAAATTACAAGTTTATTAATGGACAGCTCTGGCCTCACTGAACTGATGCTAGGCCTGTAGAGGCCTAGATGGTGTCGTACATAAGCCTATTATCAGTTAACAATTTGCTTTTGACAGGTTCACTCTGCAGTGGCTTACTAAGAACTACAAATACAATTTATATCACATGATATGCATACGCGTAATAGTTGACGAGCAACACATCTACGTTACACCTATTAGGCCTCTAGGACTCTTACCTGACGCCTTTGATGTGACGCCACCTCCCTCCCTATTAGATAATTACACAACACACAGACCTTGCCCACGCTATATAGTGCTTGTTGCCGGCATTGCTGCGTCGTCAGCCTCAAGTGCCGTGCCATGCCAACATGGCTTAGCAAGTGGCTCAAACCAAAGTAGCCCAACTTGCGCGAAAATTGTGCTCATTCGCAAAAGAAACGTGAACATACGTTCGCAACACACTCTCATGCAAAAACGTCAAAATTACAAAATATCATGCTGCGCAAGACTGCGATTTTCTGGTGGGACTATATAAACATTACTGAGTAAACAGCTCACAAGAAGTGGCATGATAAACACCCAAGCATGGCGAGCAGTAATTTCTTTTACTATGTAATTCGTAAATTTTGCGTTCCGGACCAGACGTACATTCTTACTGATCATGCCACACAAGACTGATGAGAAAGCACTTGACAACACGACAACCATGTGACGCAGACTGCTTTGTCGTCACAGCTTGGTGTCAGTAGATGACTTCAGATAAGTCTACAGAAAGAAACAGGCTTGAAACATATGAAGAACATGTTTCTGTGTGCGTGGCTGTCACAGAGGAGCACACAGTAAGACAGATGACAGTAGCGAACATAAGTATAAGTTTGTTGTTACAACTATCGAAATTGCCACTGACACATTTATGTATTTATGCTTTTACTGCAATTTACAATGCACATCTGTTGTTGTTTTGCCATTTCATTCTATGGCTTTTGTTGCAGTCTCCAATGGCCTGCATTGTTGTGCATGGTACTTATTAAGCACTTACGATGCTTAAATTTCAAGTTCAAGTTCGCATTGCTTGTACTTTGTAAATAAATATAATGGCACTAAGTTTGTAAGTTGCTCCAAATTGTTTGTAATATTCATTTTCGTTTTACTCAATTTTAACGTATGTATGTTACTGTCAATTACTTTATGTTTTGTATAACTTTTTATGTACTGGTAATTCAGACAGCTGATGTTTGCGAATGGTAAATTGAGTGGCATGCACACGCAAATGTTGCAGCTTTAAATCGCCACCGCCACTGCCGCCATCACCGAAACCGCTGTGTTGTGTCAAAAAACCTACCGACAGCGACCAAGTGACAAAATCCCAGCACCGTAACAACACAATCAGTTTGTGTTTACAACAGTTTTAAGGAAAGTGCTTAGGGATACGACCGCTATGTCTTAAGTTTCAGCAAGAGGCATGACAGTCGTGTCCGTAACACTGACCACATTTAAAACATGTCACATCCACAAGACAGTAGAACCATAAATTAAAACCCAAAAATTCACCCACATACGACATTAGCAAAAATTACGTACGCGTTCTTCTCTTCTAGGAATAGCCTGTACAGAATATAACCGACCCTGCAAAAACACAAATGACAATGTTGCAAATCTGCAAAATCGGCAACATATATATATAGTGAAATTGAAAATGCGAAAAGCATTGCAAAAAAGTAAATAAAACGTGAAATAGAAAAATGTGAAAATAACTAAAAGTAATGACTTACAAGTCAGTAAACAATGTTGTCTACAGCGGTAACAATTAGAAAAAGCTTACTTATAAGCTTTTTAGATTTTAGGGCCATAGATTAGGCCTTTCACTACTTGTGCAGCCTTACTGACAGGTCATTCAACCCATAAGGCCAATGTTTTAAAGCATTTTAATTGTAGGCTGTTGGAATAACCATACAGCATACACTTTTGATGTATACCACGAATAAACTATATGCAGGTATTAGTCTGTGTATTGTTTGTTGAATCATTGCGTGACTATTTTTATATGTAGGAGGTCAACCTATACTTAAATTCTCTGTTTTCACACTCTCATCCAGAAAATGGCTGAAAACTTTTGTGAAAACCTCATGACACAATCTAAATTACAACGTATGATAATGTAATCGTAGCTGAATGGTTAACTACACTGTATAAGTCATCTATGCTACAACGAACAGTGTCAAACGAGCACCCCATTAGTAGTGACACTCAGCTGGCTAAAGTATGTCAGCCAGTATTGTCTTTGTTTGCAAGATTACAATGTCTTTATATCTAGCTGCAACAATTTCTGGCACAGACATGATTACACATTTGGCTATCCTAAATTTCGCAATATAATTGCTCAAATTGACTAAATATCATTAACACAGTCCTTTAGCAGTTTATATTTTTCTGGGTTTTGCATATATTTGGTGTTAAAGTTGTTTTACTACCCATAACAGAATCAGCTGAAAAGTCAACAAACTGTGATGTAATCAATGCCGCCACAGTGCCGAGATGGTAATTGTGTACCGTTTTCGTGGACTGTGCCATAATAGTATTATTAATACACGATGGTACCACAACAAACAACTTCTGCTGTGTTTCATATATCCTAGGAAAATTAATAAATTCACTTTAAAATTTTCTTCCTTTTTCAACATTGTCTCCAGCAAAATTTTCTGTTAAAAATAGTTCTGACAAATTTGCCAGATGGTGCCATAGTTCTATATGGTGCTTATTCAGTTTGTGTAGGAATTTCTGTGCATTCTCCCTAAATTTTTTGCCAGTCTTCAACCATGTCTGCATCAAAATTTTAAGCTAAAAATAGTTCAGATAAATTCGCTAGGTGGCGCCACCGTTCTATATGCTGCTTACACAGCTTTTTAGACAAATTTCTGTGCGTTTTTGTCGTTTTTTAAAGAATGTACCCACCCAATACTTCATGATTTATACTCAGTCCCGCTAGAGTTGTCGCAGTATGCATTTCCGAAAGAAAATATGAGTCTTTCCGCCTTTCTAACATTGTAAAATGGTAGTCTTGGGAGCGCCACTTCCATAGTCATTGCCCGGCACAGACACACACACCCAGGTTGCCAGCGATCCATTCAATAAGCTAGATTTGCCAAAAAACTGACATAAATCAATTTTTAATTTTTAAAGTTTGTAGACCAAGAGATTAAAACGCTCAATAAGCGCGGTAAAAAACGCAAAACTGCGAAATCCGTAACCGAAAACTTGCACAAGGTTTTTCGCGTTTTACGCGTTGCATATTTCACACTTTCGCAAGTTCGCGTTTCATAATCACCTGTTCTGCAATCGATGATTTCTAGGGCTGTAAGAAAATCACGAATTCGCGATCGCCGTGATTACCGTGATTTTCGCTGTGTATCGTAATTTTTGGCCATTGCCATGATTTCGTGTCACGGCCGTGAATATTGGCGTATTAAATGCAATTTCAGTTTTTAAAAGGTCGCTAATGTCTAAGTTTCGCGGTACTTTTCCATTTCGGTCGTGTATCGGTTATGCACACGGTCATCTAATCAATTTTGCCTACATACTTGCAGCCGGTAAACGGAAGTGACGTCATTATAAGCGTAATAACGTGTTTATAGAAGATAGTATCTGTTTTGATTTAGTCGCTGCTTTACCATGATTTGTTGTTGTAAAAATTTAATTTGTCCTCCAGTTTTGTCACGATGAAGAAGGCGGTAAATAGTGCGTGTGCTGATCGTGTGAAACAGTACCCAAAGGGCGCCCTTCATGCAGATAACGGCGGCTGTTTTGCTCTTGCTGTAACGTTACAGTGCATCATACATGCAAAGGATCGATTGACAGGCACTTTCAGACGCCAGGGCACGAAGAAAAACGCCGACTTCAGGATGAATCTGAACAACATAGCGCTAAGAAGCAAGAAACGATTTCCGGCTCGTTCAAAAGTCACAGAAGTTCGTCATGCACGCCACGTTTCACACTATTTCGTCTGCTTTACGTTTATGGCGGAGACGATTACTTACAAAATGCCGTGATTTTACCGTAATTTTCCCCGTTTTTTTCAAAAATGCACCGTGATTTTGCCAATTTTTTACCGTGATTTTCTTACAGCCCTAATGATTTCGTGAAGGACGACAATTATACTGATCTATATCCACTAAATAAATACATACCCGACAAATAAATGATATAGGTCTACGCAACCACTTCATTGTCACTACGAATTACACCTAAAACTACCAGAAATATCAAACTAGACAATAACTTTAACTTGCATGCAACATTCAACGACAAATATCACCTCCAAAACCGGAAGTAACCGTAATAAACGAAACCAACGAAATAAGTAGTGGTATATGTAAATTGTTGGCAGCAGGCTAGCAATGTGAAGTTGTAAGCAAACAATGTACAATACGAAAGTAATACACATTATATGCGTTATAAGTTTTATTTTTTTGTAAACCACATATAAACCCAACCTACTTTTTGAAACGTCTATTATCAATATTTACATGCTGTACGCAGGACGACTCTGCGATTGCTTGCAGAATAGCCACCATACGTGCATGACTGTCCTGCGTATAAAAACAACTACTATTTACACTTTCAGTGTTCGGAGTTGGTATCCCGCCCGAACTGCAAGCATTTGGGAGCAAATTCCTAAACCATGACGACGAATGACCACCCCGGTTAGCGCCTGGACGCTGCCAAAGACGGTTTATTTATTATAAAATCGTACACGAAGTACAAGTAGGCCTAGATTTAGTACGAAACTCAACGTATAAACTATTGTTATTGTTTGCAAATAAGATACCAGTCCCGGCTGTTGATTTTACAACACTGTTCTCCTTCAAAAGAACCATTGTCTTAATTAAACTATAAGGCTACTAATATCCATTTCACAGACGTTACTGTGACATGTATTTTATTTGTTTTTATTCATACTTGTCATCTGTTGGTATACTGGCTTCAATCGCGACAAATTTTATCGAGAATTCATGTTTCAGACCCAGTAACTCCAAGAAAGTAGCACTGAAATATGACTTTTAGCGTGCTTACATAGAGTTGCTAGCTAATGCGTTGCGACAAGTTTTGCTTAGTTACTTCTTTTAGATCTCGAAATATTGAAGTCCAAGACCACATTTTTGAGTAGTTATTGGGCGTTTTTAAAACATTATTAGCAGTACTGTGTTTGAAGCTGTATATCTCAGAATTTAGTCTTAATATTTGAAATTTGGCTTATTTATAGGCAGTTATCATCTAACATGTCTCAGTGAATCCCTTTTAGCGAATATTTTTAAATCTTGAAACTCTGATGTCCCAATATAACACTATGGCATAATTCTATTATTCGTAAAAGGCGGCAGTTTCAGACTATCACCTTCGAAAAAAGTATGTCGGCTAGTGGGTGTGAAATGTGTTATTTTCGATAGGCGATCGATGCTAAGGGTCCAGTTTTCCAAGTAAAATTTTTCCATTAGATGGTTTGCTGTTGGACTTAGAAATTGTTGCATGCCGTTAACATGTTTTGTGGTTCACTTGATGACAGATGTCAGGATGTGATCTTTTCCGAGGGTGACGTTGCCGAAGCATTATCAAGGTTACGTGAAGATAAAGCTGCCGGACCAGACGACC
>Ga0126335_1001194_pt1 | contig 14211 bp, 14 predicted proteins | sample OlaspJWI45metaG_FD_108409 | JGI IMG/M metagenome (GOLD analysis project Ga0126335, IMG submission 108409) | Marine gutless worms symbiont microbial communities from Oahu, Hawaii - Olavius sp. 1 OAHU.JWI-45 metaG | ecosystem: Host-associated > Annelida > Digestive system > Unclassified | place... | reverse complement strand
ACGCAGACGAAGTCGCGAAGCGACGTCAGAGGCAGGAGTGAGATGGTCAGCGAGGTACCGAGGTGCCAGACCGTGAAGACAGCGGTACATCATGACGCCCAGCTTATAGGTGACTCTCTCTGGTACGCTACCATGTCACTCTTTAGTACTACGGCAACAAAGCAATGAATGTTTTCAGTTCATTCAATGTCATGTCTACCCATTGATTTAGCCACGAAACAGCTTTCACATGATTAGTTTCAGCTATGACAGTGGTCAGAATGTCTACAGTCAGAAAAGCTACAAAATATTCCAGCGGGTCATCAGATTCCTGTAGCATAATATTAATTCCTGGATTTCCTCAGAAATCAAGACGCTGCATTTTTTTCATGGGTGACGATGACCAAGTAGTGCCCTCTACAACATCGACTGTTACAGTAGCGTCATTGACACTATCACTCTCAACATCAGCATCTGCTCCATCGCTGTCGTCACTACCGTCTAATGAACAAGCCAAGTCCTGCCAAGACAGTTTCAAGTGTGTTTCACCTACATAACACCAGCTCCAGCTGTGACCTGTTCGGGTCTCTAGAGAGACAGTGCCTTAGACACGATCTCTACTCTGCTTATCTGGGTGTAATTGTCCTTCAGAGAACACGACAAAAAATTCGGGAAAGCTGAAGAACATAAGTAACCTGCTGATGAAGCTAGCTGGCTCTAGCTGGGATGCCAACTCCAAGATCTTCCAGATGTCTGCTATAGCACTTTGATACTTTGTGGCAGAGTACTGTGCCCCCGTTTGGTCACAGCCTTCTCACACTGGGTTTGTTGATGTACAGTTGAACTCTACCATACGTCTCATCTTTGGTACTCTATGTTCCACTCCTCTCCCATGCTTACCAGTCTTCGTTAACACTGAACCTCCTGCTGTCCATAGAGAAGCTGCCAGAGATAAGCTCATGGAGAAGATTACAGCTCATGACAATTGGCCGATTCATTCTGATATCACCAACCCTCTACAGGCCTGTTTCCCATCCAGGAAGCCTTTGTGACAGGACCTGGTACGTGTGGACATCAGAAGTCAATGGAAAGAAAACTGGAAGTCGGATCAGGTGGTCAACATTTCCCAAGTGGATGACCCCACAATTCGGCAACCAGGTTTCAATCTTCCACGACAACAATGGTCCCTGCTTAATCATTTCCAAACTGCACAGGGTCAGTGTGTCACCTGTAAGAATAAATGGAATCAGGCAGCCACTGATTGGTGTCCTTGTGGCAAAAAGCAAACGATGTTCCACATTGTCGACACTTGTCCTCTGACGAAGTTAAATGGCGGCTTGTCTCAATTACACTCTGCTGATGATGAAGTTGTTGCTTGGCTGATCAGCTATGGCTCTTAATGCACAAGCAAGAAGAAGAATGAACTATCTAACTCCCAATCTGATAGGTCATCTGAATTGTTCAAAGTTTAACAACTTCACTATTAGTAAAAGTATTCTTTCTACTCGCCAATACATGCACAGACTACAAGGGAACATCTGAAACTGATGAGAGCATTACCGCTGGACATAGGTCATCCAGATGCTGCTCGGACAGCTAAGCAATGGCGCAGTCAGCATCGCAGCGCAGTCAGTCATATGTCAGTGTGACAGCTAAACACTGCAACTTGTGAGCTGAGAAATTAAAAAGTAAAAGTACTTTCTAAACAAGTTACTTGAGTAAAAATAAAAAAGAAACACAGAAAAAGTTACTCAAGTAACTGAAGTAAAAACTAACTTTCACAAAAAAACTTTCTTCATTTACTGCAAACATTTCACCATTACATACAAGTAACAGGATGCAATGCTGTTAACTGTCTATTCGTTACAGAAACTACAAAATTAAATCTTGCTGAACTCAATGGGCGACTATGATGTCGTTCAAGACTTGGTGTCTGGCAATTCACATGGTAGGCCCACACAGTAAGGCAGGCAGACAGTTAGCACCAAAACGAAATGACGGGAGGATGGTGCAAATCTCAGAACTGTAGCATAGCATGGCTTATTGGAAAAAATTATCTGTAACGATCGGCATATTTTATAAATAAAACGAAGTAAAAGTACAAGTAAATGGGGAAATTTTGTTGCAAGTAAAAAGTACCCTTGCATTAGAGTACTTCATTACTTTTAAAAAGTAACTAAATGTTACTTAAGTATTGTAATTCATTACTTTCACTTTCAAGTCTGGTCATGATGAACAGCAAATTCACATAATACCACTGTAAAAGATGTGCGAACAGCTTCACAAAAATTGACGCACTCACTAATCATCAAACGTACTGTATTGAACAGGATGCTGTAACAGTAGGTCTTTTAGAACCAAGCACCATGCTGCAGTTTGAACATTATTTCAAATCGATGCAGGTCCCATTCATTACCACTGTCATTGTCAGCTGACAGGTAGATTTAGAGGTGCAGTGCATAATCAATGTAATCTAAAGTTAGTGGTAACCTCAACACCCATTGTTACAAACCAGCTTGATTTGTCACGTTGCAAGTGAGACAGGAGATGATAAATGCTTTGTAGCCAAAGTCAGTGATGACGTTTGAAGTTTATAAGCCACAGTCATCCACACAGGACTATAAACCAGGACAGTATCAACCTCACAACTGGTTGTGCCATGCACACACCGCTCTACCATTGGTGACCGTGCCACGTGCATGGAACAGTTTACCTGACCCACTACACAAACTGTCGTCTTTTATTAACTTTAAGAAACATTTGAAATTCTACCTGTTCACTAATTCACTTGTGCAACATAACATTTTACATGAAGCACCCTTGAGTTGGCTTGTGTTACTTACAGCGCAATATAAGTTGTCTACTTACTGACTTACTAGCACATTACTTGCATGTCTGATGGTGACTGGTGGCTTAGAAACATCATTGACATGGACTGTGATCAAGAACTTAAAAAAGTTATATTTAAGCATCCCTTCAACTTTCAGATGACACACAGGACATTTTCGGGGTCCTAACATGAAACATGTTGGCTGCTGTAGATATCTGCAAGAAAGAATACAACTGACAGTTATACTGCACTGAATGGTATCATAAAAGCTGAAGGATATATCGAGATAAACTAATGAGTCAGTTATGAGCGCTTAGTGACTTATCTGAGTATATAGGTGCTTTATAAATAAGTTTATCTATCTATCTATCTATGTTACAGACCACAGCAATTAATATACCTTATGTATTTCAACTGTGGATTATCACTTCAAAATCATCTTCATTACTACAATTGCTATCTGATTGTATTTTTTGCTGTTTTTCTGTCAGATAATAAGACAAACATGGAATACATTCTACATAAAGTGAAATACAGCTATGATACAGACAGCAACTTCAGTAGATCACAGTGTTCGTTAGAAGTTGATCTTTGTGGCATATATAATACCTCATAAGTACTTTATTGTATACTTACCAAGTTACAATAATTTTCCTCCGCTACATGGTTTTTTCTGCCTCAAACATAACGTGATCCGGTCCACACCTTGAGCACTCATTACATTAACTGCAATATTCACCATTTAAATCAACTTTCCACGAGTCTGGCCAACTACAGTGCCACGTTTCTGTGAGCAAGTGGTTTACTGCAAAGTACAAAAATTACAAATGAACGAACCATTGAAAGCTGTTCCACACCAAATGCAGTAGTTGTGTGTGGAGCGTAGATACTGCGTGACCATTGCCAGTTTCTCAGCCAGCTGAAACCATCAAATGCACATAACATTACTCAGCTCTACCTATGTGGGAAGGCAGAAGGGCAACTGGCCGTAAAGCCCACCAAATGAGTGAAAGGGTCGGCAGTTAAAGCCCTGCCTCTAAGACAGGTGTGGCCCAAATAGTCATCATTTAACTTAAAACTCAATTCAGTTGTCTTTAGGAACAACTAACTTTAGTTACCATGTCTGGGCCGCATGGCCAAAAGTACAGCCCCCCCCCTAAGTAGTAACTGACGCTACATCCCCCGTCCAAGGCAGCAGTATAAATAATCAGTTCCTGCCAAATCAAGGCTCTCTCTCTTCACTGGCTGTTGTGCCTAGCAGACGTTGTGCTGTAATTTTATCTGGTTTTGCATTGTCTGCTGTTTGGCGGCAGTTTTGCAGAAGAACTGTTGTCAGATGGTGACCTGGAGACCTCGGCTGTGATTGCCTCTATCTTTCCAAACTTATTAGGCATGTTTTATTGTTTATTCATTAGAAATTTCATCTCTAAACTAAGTTGTAGTTACCCTTTTAGTCTCTGCCTTAGGCCTGGGGTAGGAAGAAATTAGTTAGCTAACTCTTAGAAATTAAATTAAATTAATCCTGTCTACAGACATTGTGTGAGCTTCTAAATAAAACATTAAAACTTTCATTAATTCTCCATGGAGATGATGGCACATAATGCATCGTAGTACTCCGAACTGCAGCATTTATGTAGGCATAGCTACAAATATATGGTAATTAGGTAGGCAGGACTAGTTAAAACTGCACACACTTTTACACTCACTTAATTAGAAAAATTTTACATAGTGCTTGGGACTAGCTGTCTATCCTAGAGAGCTGAGCTTGGGTTCCTCTAAGGCACAAGAACCCGTCATGACAAAACGCGGCTATTCCCCCCGGAGTGGGGAATAGCCACGGGGTTCCACCAACTTCTGGTCCGGGACATGTTGAACACACAGTCCCCTTCATCCTGTCAACTGTAGGAGGGTCAGGAGCGCCAGGGGCAGACTTGGCTGAGGCAGACCAGACAGCAAGGTAGGCCTTCAGGCCACCCAGCACGGGAAGTATGGGGCCCCGCCCCATCTGGAGCCCTACTCTCCATCTGTGATTGTACCAGACTGCAGGGGTCAGTCCATGGAGTCAACTGGCATCACGCAGGTGGCCACGTCCGGCCTAACATGGGGCCCATACCTTGCCTTGCCCCACTACAGAACACCATCCACTACACACCCACACACCACACACACACAACTACTACATAACCCCCTCCTACACCTATCATGTAATAATTGTACTGGTTTAATCTGCTGTTTTACTGCATTTAAATATAAGCATGGGCATAATGTTAGCATTACTTCATGTGGTATGATTATCCAGGTGTAGCCAGCCAGGTTCAGAGGTTGGGACAAATCTGCAGTGGCCATGGGTTTCCTTCTTTTCTTTTCATTTCCATTCCTTTCCTACTGACTGCTATGTGGCCTAACCAAATCCAGCTAGCTGTAATTAAGCTTCCAACAGGGTCCGGGGCAGAGCCCGGCCACAAAAGAATTTTTGTTATAATTTAGCCTAGAAAGCGTGAATAAGCAATGAGTAATGTCAGGATCAAAATGTCCATTAAAACGAAAACACATTGTTTATTCTCTTGCACAAGCCAGCCAACATGGGTAATTAAAATTTTGCCACCATAGGCAACTGTCTAGCTTCTCTATTGCTAAATATCCACAGGGCCACTGACTGCCTCTCGAGCTTAGACTATTTTAAGGCACCACTTGTGCCGATTTCCTGGATCCGCACAATGCATTGCAGGGTCTGCATATGCTTGGATAAGAATTAAATGACCTCTACTGCTACATTTTTCTCCCAGTGGCAAAGTGGCCCTTTGACCCTTCGGCCCCCCCCGCATTGTGGGGTCTGTGGGGGCGATAGCTATGCCACTGATGTTTGCTCTGGTGGTCTAGTGGTTAACATTGGTAGCTTACCATTTGAAAATGAGGTGATCGAAAAATTGACCGTACCGCATAGGCTAGGCGATCGATAGGTTGTTGATTACGTTTGGACTTGGATGTCATTGTATTTGTTAACATACGTCACCCGTCACCCACCTTGAGCGCCTAGCAGGATGCACGAGTGAGTTTAGGCCTAAATGTGGGGACAAAAAAGAACAAGGTGTCCGAGTTTAAAATACAACAAAATAAGTATTAGAAGTAAGAAAAAAATAGAACAGAGCTCAGCCATTGCTAGCTAAGATGGTTGCATGGAACGCTGCAAAATTCGAGCAGTGAAAACAGGCCTATATGGTGCGTCAGTTTCATGGGGTAAAATGTAAAGAGAAGCGCACATTGATGTCTGCAGTCATGGATCGATAGAACACCAAAACTGAAATGTTTCGGGCTATATTTTTGTTGCACACATTATGTGATTAGCTTTCGTTAGTTGGCTCTGAACTGAAAGCTACTGCTCTGCATGAAATGACGAATATAACCAAATAAAATTCATGCGATTCAAGATAATTCAAGGCTACCACTTTCAGTACCAATGATGGAAAGCCTTATGCGACTTCCTATTACCGGTCACGTTTTTGCTGTCAACAAAAGAACGAAGAACTATATCTTTCATTCGGGGTGAAATCCAAAACTCGGGACGCCAAATTCGGTGTCACAAAATGAGACGCATCGTTCCATCGTATACGGAGCAAAGCATATTTAGATAGGCCTGTTGTGGACCGCTTAGGCGTGACACGAGAACAGATGCACTTAAGAACGTTGAGTGGTCAAAACCAGACCAACAACTACAAGTAACAGCCTAACGAGCAATGCGGTTGGCAAAAAGTAAGCATGCCAATCCCTAAACATTAACGCTCAGGCACCTAAAATCCATTAGGCCTAACGTTACTGTTGTACCGCCAGAACGTGCTATATTTGTTTGCAGGCCTAAGTTGCAGCCTAATTTACGATGTAGGAAATCATTTGATCGCAAATTTGCACTCACAGGCCTACGACGAAACATTCTATCTGTGTGCGCCCAGCGAGTAGGCGATTGAAAAATCGATCGTCCGGCGGACGTTTAGGCGATCGACCGATCAATCGCCTCAAATGGCAAGCCCTGGTTGCACAACTCAAAAGATTGCAGTTCGACTCCTGGCCTCAGAGCTTCAGGCAGCAGCTGTGGGCTAGCTGCTTAAATGCACTTGCCCAGTGAGGCATAATGGTTTAAACAGCTAAAATTAACTTGTCCTGTGCAGACTGCTTACTCACCATTGTGGTGACAACTAGGCCAACTCACCTTCCATCCCTCTAGGGTCAGTAAAAGAGGGTCAGCTTCAGCTGGAAAGGTAAAGCCAGTAATTGCCGATTCTGTTAGTGGATAAATGCATGTGTGTGCAGATGACGCTGTGAAATACCTCGACAACGTGCTATATTTGAGCACTTCCGTTATAATGTTCCATTACGCAGTCTAGGCACTATAAAGTGTCTGTTTACCTTTAAATTACTGCATGGCCAAAACATGTCACAACAAAAACTGCAATCTCGGTGTAGATTAACAGAATTTTACAAACTACACCAAGAAGCAGAAACAGACCATGAAAGATTTTCAAATAACTCCTGCAAATGTTGTTCAATATCATTCATTTTGGTACAATGCATCTTCAGACTTGAGTAACACTTTACAGAATTTGACAAAACAAGGCATCAGCTAATAATCCCCCAAATGGGATTGTGAGTTCCGAGGCTGAGAATGGAATGGAGTGGTTCTGGTGGGATTTAAGCTTATCTCAGTGGCCAACTGGCTTCTTCAGTGCTTTGACACTGTTGGTTGGGTCATCTGGCCTGTAAAAATCGTCCCCGAAATGACCTACAGTGTCGAGTGGGACGTTAAGCCTCTACTCACTGACTCACTAGCTAATAATAATAACAATAGTAATAGTAATAATAATCTATATTTATAAGGCTATACACTGTATGTGTGTATGTGTGTATGTTTGTTCGTTTATAACTCAGGAGTAGATGCAGCGATCAGCTCCAGCTTTTCAGGGTAGCTCCGGGGCACCCCGGGGATTATTCTAGGTGCAAAAAACTTTTGGGGTAAGGATCTTGGGTATAGGACTACAATTAATAACCCATTAGGAAACCTAAACTCCAGGCACTAGCCCGGAGAGCGAAGCTCATTAGAAGCGGCTCTTCGCTCAAACCATACTGTTATGTAAGGTGTGCATGTATAGTGTCGAGTGGGACATTAAACCTCTACTTCGTTACAGCCAGACTTTCGTTACGACTTTCGTTACGGGTCACTCAGTACTTTCGTCACAGTCAAAAACTGCAGACTAGTAAGCACAGCCAACCACATACAATACAAATACTACGCGCTATGCATACAATCTTACTATGGCCGCAGTCGGCCATGCCTATGGCATGGCCCGGGCGGGCTGCGGCCGGTATAATTTCATGGCCCGTACAGGCTGCACATCAACGTGGTTACTGGTGCAAGGTGGTTATTGGATCACATGACAGCTGCATGGTTACTGGTGGGGGATTGCCACGGATGTATTTTCCCTCATGTGTACCAAACAAGTTTGTCTATTTTGTTCACATGTCTGTCTTTACGTGGGCCGCTTATAACTCGGTAACAGGAGGAGTGATTATCTCCAAATTTCAGCATAGCTACAGGTTGCTCAAGGGATGGTCTTAGGTGCAAAAATGAGGATCATGGGTAGATGTCAGAAAATTGGCGTTTTCCATTTGTTGTGGGACCAGCAGGCAAAGCGCCACCACAGACAGATTTGGCACTTGGCACTGGACAGACTATAGGCGCACAGACGCGCAGGCGGACAATGCGCAGACACAATGAAGGTAGGCGTTGGTGCTGACAGACCAGCAGGCATACTACACACGGGAAGCGAAGGCCTTGGGCAGGTTAAAAGCGGTATGGAGCTGCCGATGTAATACCCGACTGGGCAGGCAGAATGGCTAGTAATAACAATAATACAAGAACTTATAATGCATACATTTTTACAGGGACACACTCAAGATGACAAAAACCTACTCATATACACAAGACTAAACCTGACAACACTAAAGCCTGCTTTAGGTGCCTTTTACACACCTGGTCGGGAAATGGACAGATCCTATTCTGCCGCTGCTGAAGCCAATATATGGCAACCAAGCTCTAGTTAAACTGATGCTGTAGAACAAGATCTGAAGAACTGCTTGACCAGTGAACAAGTACAACAGCATTATATCAATGTGTCTTTGACTACGGATCATGACAACACAACAGTTCTTACAGGTAAAAGATCATCTTCATTGTCTTTATGATCTTCAGCTTCATCATCATCATCACATTCCTCTTCATTCTGCCACAAAAGTACAGCTGGCCAGAAGAATTTTCTCTCTGGCTCTTCTATGCCCTGCAGTTGCATCAAACACAACAAATGATATGACAACCAGAATCCCAACATTGTGCAAATCAATGCTGCACCATATTTTCTTTTACATGACAAGAGCTTTCATTTCTATGTCTCTCAGCTGCGAGATATTAGCAGAGGACATCATCAGCAAGTCTGGTCAAGTGGTGGTTCTACCATATCACATATTTTAAATAAAGTTTGGAGAAAAATTCATAATTTCGTATACATTGCTACTGATACTATAATCCTCCAACACTTGCCAGCATGTCATCACTCAGATGTGGGTAAGTTACGGAGGCTGCAGTTTCTCATTGTTCAGAGTGCAACACAATGGTCTGGTCAACAGAGTTGTCACTGGCCATGCTCAGAAATGAACTGATAACATTTCTGTATGGCAGTGACAGACCTGTAACAGTACAATGCGATGCACTGAATGGCTAGAGATCATTTTATTATCATTATACTACAATACATGACACATACCAGCTGTGAGTCAAGCTGTTCGCAGACTTTCTGACTCTGCAACAAGTCCTTCTCAGTTTCACGGCTGGCAACCTTTGACCGAACACTCTCTCTCCATTCAGCTTCACATTTTTGCCTCTTGCATGCCATCGCCATCTGCATTGCTCGCTGCTCAGCTGCCTTCCTCTTCCTCTCTGACTCCTTGCCAAAACCTTCACGAGATGTCTTTATTGACAGAGCAACTGGCTCAACAGCACCACTGCCTAACACACACATTAAAGAACAACTACCACATGTTCCAAAAACTGCATCAATTCTAATAACTTTGCAGTTTAAAGTTTATGTTCAAAACAATTACTGTCACACAACAAAAAATTTGGAAAAAAAACACCAAACTCATCAATGTATCTTAAAGGGTATTTGTATAAAGTGGTCCACTAAAATCACCTCAGTACTAGTGTGAAGCAAATGCATCTACATAATATCCTAAATTTATCCGAGAACCTAGGCGATATGTGCTATAAAGAAATTGTGCGATAATTGGCTGATATCAATGGCATGCGCTATTATTAGACTATAACGTCACTTACCAACATCGTGATTGCCTGTGATGTCACCCCGCCTAGCCAATCGGACATAAAGACGATCGCGTCTTCTATTGGAGAGAAGACACAGACCAGTAAAGGTAGCCTGCCCTGGATGAGAGCAGATGGACTGGACTGAGCTAAGACCCTTCTCCGGACGAATTGCTTCCCTTCCCTTGGACAAAATACTCTCAGACTGAGCTAAGGAAGACTTCCCCAGCCCATTACTCCCAGAACTCGGACTCTACATTTCCCTGGACGATAAACTCCTCTCATTATAACCTAGTTAGACTCAATTGCTTACCAAGTCACTTACCCAGTCAAACTCCTGCAAATGTTGTTCATTATCATTCATTTTGGTACAATCCATCTTTAGACTTAAGTAACACCTTTAAAGAATTTGACAAAACAAGGCATCAGCTAATAATCCCCCAAGTTGGATTGTGAGTTCCGAAGCTGAGAATAGAATGGAGTGGTTCTGGTGGGATTTAAGCTTATCTCAGTGGCCAACTGGCTTTCTTCAGTGATTTGACACTGTTGGTTGGGTCATCTGGCCTGTAAAAATTGTCCCCGAAATGACCAATAGTGTCGAGTGGGACATTAAGCTTCTACTTATGACTCACTAGCTAATAATAATAATAAACTGAAACTCTGCCAGTTTTACCCAGTCCTTTTACTTGGCTTCACTTGCTTAACCAAGTTAAATTCTCCCATTTAACTCCGCTAGCTCGCTCACTTTACCCGGCTCAGACTCTCCAATTTTACCTGGCCAAAATCACCTCGTTTTACTGACCGGTTAACTCTTGATTTCCCCAGTTTCGCTCGATATCTGGAAACTATATGTGTATGATATAGAGTTGAGTATTGAAAGTCGTGCTGTTCTGTAATAAAGGGATGGAAACTTGACAGTGACTCTAGTAGTTGAAATGGCATTTAGGATGCCTATAGTCTGAAGCTGAGATGGAACCCTATGAGGAAATAATTGGTCGTTTAGACTACAGTACTCTGCGAGCTAGTAGGTCTGGTAGCCAGTTTGTGATACAAAGGAAAGACTAGGTGCCGCTACACTCAACGGACCCACAACTTCAACCAGTGTAACTCGAAGAGTTGAAACTGGTGTGACTGCTTCTGTCCCATGGCTTGACCCAAGAATTCGGAGCACTACAGCCAGGAGTTGAACGAAACGACCAGTAATGGTGAGAGATAGAACTCATGACAGTACGGGGCATCTGTTCAGAGTATAGGCAGAGGGGCATCAGTCTGGAGAGTGTAGCACGAGGGGACATTCCTCCGGCTGACTAAGCATAGGGGCATTTGCCTCAGGGGGTGTGAAGGGGATGTTATGCCGGGGGTACTCTGTCTGGGGGGCTAACCTCGGGAGGGTGGTGCATTTCTCAAAAGGGGTGGAGTTATTGTGGGGAGGAGGGTTCTGTGCAGGGATGTTTCCACCAAGGGAGTACGTAAAGTTTTTAAAACGGGAAGGGGAAAGGAAGAGGGCTTGGCTCTCACCTCTTAAAATCTCAGATACTAAAAAGTATATTTACAAAGCAAGTTTTTAATGATGTGACATACAGCAAAGTACATCTTGTATTCAAAACTCTCAAACCTTTCTTTCCAATTCCTGTTCCAGGTTTATAACCCATCTTCTCCAACAGTTTATATCCTTTGTTATCAGCAGTTATGGCACTCTTCAAGCCTTCATCTCTCTGTTCAGTTTCCAGCTGGCTACGAGGCTTGTTTTGCTGACAGTTGGCAAGGTTTGATGCACGATGTTTAATCTCATTCTGATAACGTCTCGCTACACTCTTGGATACCAGGCCAGGTCGAACGTCACTAACATCAATCATCACAGACACACTCATGCTGCTGCATTCCTTACATTATCTTTTAAAAATGTTTTGACGACAGTTCAATGGCTGTAGCAAGAGGATGATAGAAAGCGTGCATATTGCATACTATATATAAGGTGACACGCATCATCGTGAATGATTCTGAATGCAAAAGTTGTTTTTCCTTTCGAGTGTTTTCAAATTATCGCATGCTCTGACCTGTTTGATATTTGTTTTTGCAAATAATTCTTTGCGTGATAAGATTCAAAGCAGTTTCGTTAGTCAGCAGCCACCGACTGATTTAGCACAGATTCCACCTGGTTCATCTTCGAGTGGTTTGCCCATTTATCCACAAAAGCCTTACTGCGACCTGGTTTCTTTGCTATCACACTTGCCTTACTTTCGTTGTAAAATTAGAAATTTGATATCGCTGTTCAGGGATTTCACTGAAATTCTGTGTACAAAATTTCAGCAACGTCTGTACCTTTAATTATTTTGTAACAGTCAATTTAGTAATGCCACCCAAAATTACAACTTTATTGTGCCACTGTGTGCATGTCATCGTAAATATTGAAGTAATCAAAATAGAACGACTAAATAAATCCCAGCTTAGAGCTCAAGCAGTGAGATAGATTGTTAGAGGAGAATTATAGCTACAGTGTCAGAGCCTGCGATAATTTGAAAACACTTGAAAGGAAAAACAACTTTCAGGAAGTCAGCAGTCAATGCGGCAATTCTTGTGCAACAGATATGTCTCTGACTGAAAACGTTTGGAGCAGTATGGATGCAGCTGTTTATGCCAGTCTAGAAGTACAATCGCTGATGACACTTGAACGTCGTCTTCGGTAATCTTCGAGGTCAATTTCTTTGACCACTGTGCAAAATCTCATCTGTAGGCAGTTATCAGAAACAAAGAAGACACTGAGATGGTGTTCCACGTGCTGACTTGAAGTAACATTGTCAAAATGATATTGTGCAATTTTGGGACATTGCAACATTATTGAGTATTATAATTGTTGCTGAGCAGCTATCTGCATAATATTTTTTACTGATCATACCTATCGAATAAACAATGATATAAAGGTTGTCTGTTTATGATGTTTACAACACAACTTCTCACTTTCTGATGCATATCACCCTACAAAAGAGGGCTAAAAGGGCTTCTCTATGCTAGTCTATGTCATACATCAACAGTGTACCACTGTCATAAAAAGAAATTCACTAAACCTTTTGCTAAGAATCTGCAAAATTCAAAGCATTCACCCTAACCATAATCCTAAAAATAATTCTACAAGGGTCTCACTAAAACTTGACTGCAACAGCACGCTAGCAAGCGAACTGCAATGATAACTGCTCAACCAATGATATTATCCTTGTGGTCTTGCCCAGTCTTCTGCTTGCAGTCTGGAACTGACCAGACTGCAAGCTGCTGATCATAATTAAGTCAGTTAAGTATGTAACTGTCCGACAATTTGACAACTATGTACACTATGAAACAAAAAATTCCCACATTTTTGTTTCACTGTAGTTTCTATGAACAATGACCGATTTCTATAATATTTGGCACATAATATACTGAAGTAATTTGCAACAGCTATTGATTTTCCCACCTCATCTGCATAATGCTGGTACACTACCTTGGGAAAACTTAATTTGTGGTTTGGTACCATTTTGGCCAATATGATCCATAGAAAAGGCTGTTAAATTGACACTCGGCGTGGTCGGAGTCGAGGGGGTGTTGCCGGTTGCCCCCTGACCCACGAATTCGTGTACACCAATTTGGCCCGGAAATGGGCCCAAATCCGCCAAAAATCCGGTTCTGGAAGGCCGTACAGCCGAAACCGGAAGTGGAATTCGGCCGAAAACGGGGGAAGTGACTCAGCGCCCTTGGTTTCCTATTCGAGTTCCTATTCATTATTGGGCCTATCTCTTACCGTTTTGGATCTACCCCCCAAGATTTTTATCATTACGCCACTGTAAAGACGACGTGACAGTCGTTTTTCAGCGATTATAGTGCAATTTTGATTTTTTTTCAATTTTCAACTTCAAAAACGACTAACTTCCGACGAAACGATTTTTGATTTTTTTTATATGTTCTAGATGGCCGATGACTCTGTCGTCAGGAGAAAAACTAGGGTCATACGGATTTTAGATTTTGGGGCATATGCCCCCAAACATGCACCCAGCGCAAAAAATTGTTT
>Ga0126335_1001193_pt1 | contig 14214 bp, 7 predicted proteins | sample OlaspJWI45metaG_FD_108409 | JGI IMG/M metagenome (GOLD analysis project Ga0126335, IMG submission 108409) | Marine gutless worms symbiont microbial communities from Oahu, Hawaii - Olavius sp. 1 OAHU.JWI-45 metaG | ecosystem: Host-associated > Annelida > Digestive system > Unclassified | place... | reverse complement strand
CCTTCAGCACATTTGTAGATCAGTATGTGCTGTTACTTACTTATAAATTTCAGTGACGTCTTACGTCATAATGCGGCATTCACTGAAATTCATAAGTAAGTAACAGCACATACTGATCTACAAATGTGCCGAAGGAGATTTCACCCCATAAAGTATATGCGCCATTATAGTTACGCAAAGTTCGGGACGTTTTTTTGGGCAACCCGGTATTTTACTTCTGAGCTTTTTTAGTCACCTGCCTTTAGTGTGACCAGACAGCCGATCGCCGCAGAGTAAAAAGTATACCAGCACCTAAGTGTCACATGAAAAATTCCCACAGAAATCTCCACCAGCCGTCCCCTATTTTTTACAGGGGGTCAAAAATGGGCAAAGTTTGCCCCAATTTTCAACCCCATTAAAATTCCAAGTGCTCTGGTTTCAAAACGGAGCAATATATCAACATTCTAAAAAATGCACAGGATGTGCGGATAAATGGCCTAAACAAGCGGCCAAGATATTTCCGTTATACCTCCCCAATTTTACAGGCGGTCCAGTACAACTTGCACACTTCACCAATTTACTGTTCTCTTTCGCTTCAAATTCAGTCAGCGTCTTTGCGCGTACAAATAGGCACCCGTAAGCTATCGTTTTCACGATTCAATCGAGCTCAGTTGGTTAGGTGTCGGCCTGCCAACTTGAGCTCGTGGGTTCGAATCCCACTACCTGCTGGTCATGCGTTTGTGTGCTCAGTTCATTGTAGTTCGTATTGTAGCTTAGTCTAATTGTGTGCAATTGTACCTTGTGATTGTAACGTTGATTGCAGGACGTGAATTTCAGGCAGAAGACACTGAAGGCAAGCACGGCGGTAGGTGATAAAAAACGGTAGCAGATCTTTTGCGCACACTAAACTTTTTGCTCCAAAAAGTAGCTATACCCCATTTTCTGACGTTCAGACCCCAAAATATTCTACGTCCCTTTTTACATCGCCACCTAAGGCCTTCACATACACATTTTCTTGCGAGTGCTGAATCGGATGTCTAGCCGGCTTTAGGACTATCGTTCGGGTTACGGTTAGGGTCATTTTTAGACTTGGGTTTAGGGTTAGTGCGTGGTTAGTTTGGATTCTATTCCATATGAGGTAGTAAAACTCCAGAAGCGCCTGAACTTCTCCAGGAGAGCCACGACTGCGAATCCGCTAATATTAAACCTGTCCCAATGTGCCCATGAAGTGGAAGTCTGCAGTGGGTGGCACGCCGAGGATGCAATGTTCTGAGCAAAGCATTGGAAGTAAATAACAAGTTCAGTGACAACGCAGAGCAGCTTTAAATTCGACAATTTCAACAAGTTACAAATGTATAACTGCTCACCAATCACGTCTCGTAGTTCGTAATCGCTTTTTCTATTCGGCCACGGATTTCCCTTCTCCGTCGCCATCTCAAATTCGTTTGTTTACATCAACGAATGTATCTAAAAGCAGACAATTGTTTGAAACAACAAGGTCCACAGAGTAAAACTATATTGACCTTGGTTGCCAACTTGTCAGAGTCTTGCATAAATTGGCAAGTTGGCAGTCTTGCAAGTTTTAAAGTTGCAAAAACAGTGAATCTATCGCAGAAGTGTCTTAGTAAATTTTGAATGTTTTGCTGTCAAGATAATGTATGCCGCATATTGCTTGTGTACGGTACCACAAAGACTCAGTTTCTCCTCTTACACGTTAGATTTTAGCCTGTTTCGTACCAATTTTTGCCAAGAAGCACTGAATTAGGCTGTAACGGTTATGATATATATTTACAGGCTAAAATGTATGTTGTTGTTGTAACTTTTATCACTGCACAAAACAATCTCATTTTTCAAGAACTGCTAGATACAAGAATAATAAAATAACAGAAACCACACATTTATTATCATTTAAACACATTCTTCTCTTTCATATACAACAATATACTGGAATTTACAAGTATTATCTTAACAGTGTCTACTGGATTAAATACCTGCATAGACCCCAAAGCAAAATTAAGCGAGAATTAGCGGTAGCAAATGAAAAATGGTGCAAGAGTAAGCAAGAACTTTTCTGCGAGAGTGACAGCACATACCAGCGAGTCGAAGCGAGCGACAGTTACATCAGCAGTGTTTTGTACACAACTTTTAGCAAATCTGGATATATTTTTTGTAATTCTGGTCATGGACCATAAGTATAATTCTAGTAACCAAAAATTGCAAAAATATAGAACCTACAGTTACAGATGTGATGCACAATGCATTTTCAGAAGATAACCAATCAACTTACGGCTTGCGAAAAGAAAACATTGCATCATGAAATGACACTTACAACAATAATCTAACAGTAACTGATTCTTATAGCTAACTTAAGAAAATTCACAAATTTCGTTCTGGTTATCCTTGGCTTGACAGCAGATAGCAGGATCATGGCAGTGCACGGACCATCAAAAATGTTACTTTAAATATGTTTTTTTTCGTAATGTCACTTGCCAAAAATAAAACTAATGAGTCTGAATTTGTAAAAGTACAAAAATACTCCTGGTTCTTTTTTTCTTGGACATGTTGTAGAATGGCGTGCGATATTTTGTTTACAATAGATATACAAAGACATATTAACACATAATATTTGACAACATCACATAATACACGAGTAGCGAGAGCATTTCTGTTACCAGGCTAAATATACGATGCACTAACACCTAGAGCAAAGTCAGACTAAACGAGAAAAGTGAACGAGATTTGTCAACGTGCGAGTGAGTAAACAACTTTTTGAGTTGCTTCAGGGACCATATCTGTATAGCATGTGACACTGCTGAAGCAAAGCCCCCAAACAGCTGCAGCACTTGCAATCATTTTTTATGCCCACATGAGCAAAATGCATCATTTAGCACTACAAAAACCTACAAAATTCACCAAATCTAAAAGTCAAATGACTAGTATGCTGTATATCTATAAGCTAAACTTGGTGAAAGCCAGCATATTTATACAGTACTTGCGACACGTGCGACTGTCAATATAATTCTCTTGCTTTCTCTAGGCTGGTGACATTATGCAACCTCAATGAATGCCTCAGACTGAAAAACATGTATTCGGTGCAGCAAACATGCTTAATAAATGTTGCTAGAGTCACACTGTCAAAAAATGACACAATCACTGGTATTTCTGCAATTCGGAACCGTTAACGAGGTCTTGGTTGATCAAAAAAATAAACCGCAAACACGTTATCTACAACGAACATCAACACAGCTTTACACTAGAACCTCATCTATCAGCTTATGTACTTCACAGAGGGACAACAACAAAAAAACACATTTTCAGGTGCATCAAAAAGCAACATGATAAGAAATTAGAATGTGACTGGTCAGTGCAAATTTATTGTCAACACTGCTGCAGTTGAGACAACACGGCAGAGAGAATCACAAACAAACAGTTCAAAGACACAAAAACATAATGCTTCCAGTGCCTATCTGGACAGTAAACATATAAAAATAAAGATAGCTATAAACGGAGTACCCCATATGTTATATTTTTCTTAACTGCAAGCTGACGATTTGGTTTGAAATGGCAGAAATACTGATTACAAAGACCACAGTGTGGTGGACATCGTAGGTAATACTGACAATGCCGCCCGGTCTCCAAAGTCAAAAGCGAACACGATGCCAAAGTAATCTGTTTATGTTGGATGAAAACACGAAAGGTACTAGGGGTCTGAAACTTAAAACTCAGTGCACCAGGGATATCACTAGGCATTAATCATAAACTACAGTAGTGGCTAGTGATATACTACAACATGACATCAAACGCTTATGAATGCATCAAACTATCCAACTTTAGGAGTCTTTTCGTTGATGGTAGCATTGCTGGTTCACATAACATTTTATCACTGCATTAAAATTTCTAACCATGCATTGTTCATTTTATAATCACGATCTATTCATAACAAGTTCATTAAGCCTTATTAACCTAGGTCAACATGTTAATTTGACAGTCCTATTTCATATGCTCATTGAGAACTTGGACAATGCTACAACATAACATTCACAGTATGCACTCATAGGCAACTTGAAACAATTATAAATATGAATACCTCGATGACTGAGTTGCTGCGTAGTACATCTCGGCAGCCAGTCAATACAGCTCGGCCGTCAACATAAATAGGTCGCTTTCCCTCGTTAAGTATGCTGAACTCTCCATTCTTTTTCAAACGAATAACTCCTTGCCTTCGAGAAATCTTCCACGCAGGACCTTCTAATGCTAGGTCAACATCAATCTGATTGTCCTTTGTGGAGCGTCCCAGTGTTATCTTACACAACAAGCACACAACAAACAAACATACACAAACTATGACATTAAACAGAAAAATGTTTTTTCCCATTCAACATCTTATACACAATAATACCACAAATAACTATATGTTAACCAGTAGAAGACAGTCAGTACCTCTTTGGAACGCATCAGATAGCGTACAAGTCGACCGCGAATGACAGCCAACGTCAGCTTATCGAACTCCGGAGGACTGATGCCTACCAGAAACCATGAGACACATGCATATGTAACAGCGAATCACAGCGGTACGTTGTCTAGATTTATACTTGATACACCGGTATAAATAGCTTTGTTGTCTGTGATGGCATAAGCCAATCAGAGTACAACAAATAAGTATATTAACGTACGAAACACCACTCCGTATATTCACTCAATGTGGCTGATTAACCAAGGACTCCAATAATTACTGTATATAAACAGTGTTCCAAAAAACATGGCAGTCTACATTTGGCTATAACTTGACGAATTCTTGTATTTTTTTTGATCATTTAATCCTGAAAAAATACTGAATGCAACTAACATAAAACTGACCACATCACCACAATAGTGTCTCACCTTACTTTGTAAAATGAAATAACAATGCTTTTGCAATTAAAAATGCCACCATTTGTTGAACATTTAAGTTCAAAGCAAAAAATCAAACAGAAAATCATAAAATTTACAGTGCTGTCATCATCATTTGGATAGTAGCAATCATACGCAAAGGTTCAAAATGTCCACCTTCAGAGTAACACAGGCTGACAGACAACGTAAGTAAATGTAAGCCGGATTATTTAAATTCATTTCCAGTTTTATTTGTGCAAAAATGATTACAATTTGTCAAGATTTGACAGAGTTGTAATCAAATGTATGCTGCCATGTTTAATGAACAACAGCCAAAGTCGTTTTGTATTTTATCGGGTAGAGTGCACACATTTTAGGTGACGTAAAAAAATTTATTCTTCTTCATGCAGAATTTTTTCACGATTACAGTGATATAAAAAATGATTAAAATCGGTTAAGATTATCCAAAGTTACAGTCAAAAATAAACTGCCACGTTTTTTATGGAACGCTGTGTACCTGTGATTCTTTAAGAGCCATACTGTCAGATACTGATTAGAACTGTGTTCTTTGCATGGTGACTGCTGCTCAACAGTACAGTTCAGCACTGAAAGCACATCTCTTCTCCACAAGCACATCCATCACAGGCGTCTAACTAATATCATTATGAGAGTGATCAAATGCACACCTACCAGTAACACTGTCAACAAGCACCTGCCACTTGGGCAGTTCTTGCTCCAGATGACGAATTTCACGTTTCTGCCTCCGATCGGCAATGTCCAACTCTAACGAAAACATTGCATTACCATTGCCATGTTTGTTGACCTGTTTTCTGTAATTTTAAATTCAGGTTCACGAAAGCATGAAATATCAATTATCAATGACCAACAAGTGCTGTAATAGCTAGACAATAATTAATAAATTACTTAACTTTAATTTCAAACAGCAATCAAATAATCTACGATCACAGTTCAAAAAAAATGTTAGAATGTAGTGACATCACTAGAAGACACGGAACAATCCACTGTCTTCTACTATGGACATTCAGCCTTCTATCATATCCCACTCATTTTGGCACTTATCCATTACTCCCACCCAGGCAACACTCAAGTCTAGCTAAATCAGTCTGTGCTTGTGTTCTAAAATGTTAATGATTTCTGCAACATCAAAAACTAACATATATGACAGGCTATCAACATTTGACATGGTAGCTGCTGCAACTTTTTCCAACTGCTGACTAACAAACTGCAATAGATGCAATGCATAGCAGTTATAAGAACAGCTCAAGAAACTGCAAAGTCCGCAAAAATTAAACGCAACTGCTATACAATTATCGATGATTACCTCGTTCTAATTCTTCATTGGATGAGTCTCTGCACAAATCCAATGATAACATAATGTACAATATTATTCTGCACAGTACAGTTTTGTAAAAAAAACCATTTAGAGCACAATGTAAAATACATGTGCAAAGATGCACTGTTTAGGTTTTTTAGCTAATATGAAACCACTGAACGATTTAACTACTGACAAATATTTTATAAGCACAAAGCCAAGTCTGACAGTTTTCTTTGTAATGCAAAATTATATTCTATGGTGAATATATTATACAAAAAGCTGCAATTCAGACTAGAAAACAATAACAAGAGGCCAAAGTGCATATGACCTACTGTTGCATGGTTTTCATTAGAGCCCCCAACCATCTGCAGGCACACTAAATTTCAATTCTGTAGTTTCAGACATTCTGGAGATATGAGGGGAATCCCAAAATTCAGAATTAGGTCACATGATGCTAGCACCAACCCCTATGGCCTACTTTTGCATAGTTTTTGTTAACCCCTCTGTATGCATGCAAAATATCAAGTCTCTAGCTTCAGCCATTCTGAAGATAGGAGGGGGTCCCAAAATCAAAAACTGGGCACCCCTCCCTCTCTGCGGGGTATCAGGACCCACGTCTAACACAATGTTCCATGGGCCCCCAGGAGTGTTCACCCCAAACAAGCGCTTAGAGACTCTTTTGAATATATAGGCGCTATATAAATAAGTTTATCTATCTATCTATCTATCTAAACAACATCTTGATCTGTTCAGCCAATTTTGCACAGTGAAGCCGAGATGAGTCACGTGACAGACAGACTGACAGCCAGATGCTGCGAACATCAATCAGTAAGAATAGACTGCATCTCATGCATTTGACGGAGCCTAAAAACAATTCACTTATAAAATGCAGACATAGATAATACAACATCAATATCAGTAAAGTAACACGTACACCAAATCTTTGTCGCTAATCATGTCTTCAGCATCAGAAAAATTCAGCACATGATCACCCTTTGGCATTGGCTGAACTACACATGCAATTTCATAATGTCAAAAATAGCAAATTAAGATTACAGCTAAAAGTAACAGTATTTCACTGAAGCCCAGATGTCTCCGTTGTACACTGCCATACAGCTGTTTCTGCATGTTTCATTCTAACAAAATTTCACTTTTAACAACTAAAGGCTTAAGAGAATTTTTGCATATAATATTCCAACACAAATAAAAGGGATCTATGGGGGTCATCAGCACTGCTACAACATTTTCTGTAGTTTTCAACCTGCTAACAGCAGCAACAAGAAGAAAATTTGAACAAGTGAACAAGTAAAAGCCTTACATCACACCTGACACATTAGTCATTTCAGGGATGGATTCAAACTGAGTTCACAACAACAGAAAATACAAGCACAGTAAGACGAGTTAAAATAAATATTCTGCCAGTAACCTACAGCTGCATTCAAAATCCTTATTGCATGCTCTACATTTGTCACCTATCTTTCAACTCGGTGTCTGGAGTGTTATAACTACCCATAAACTCACTCCAGAAAAAGTGTGACGCGACCACCGTCATCAGTGATCAACAATCACACTTCACACCATTCTCTTCGCTGCTGCCAACCGACTGACAGATGTTTGTCGCAGCATGTAATAAGTCGGTTATAACATGTTCTACGGTGCATTATACTCGTTACACTCATATAATCCACGGCAGACCAAATTATAACCTACACATACATGTATATACAGAGCAGTGAGTCAGACCTGTCTGATCAGGCAATAAGTGATACTGCTTCATCAACAGCCAGTGCATGTGCAGCGACTTTGCTGTTCTAAGCGAAAAGAAAGTCAAACGATTATCAGCTAGTAACTTCTCAAAAGTGTCCAGTGCCGGCTGTGATGTCTACAAACAGCAAATATGACACACATTAATCCCTCTACAGTTATCAATTAACTGCTGTTATTTTACGTTACTAATATCATTATTTGTTTATTGTCACTCTATAGTCTATACCTGCCTGGATGGACAACATCAAGACGTGGACAGGACTCTCCCTGGAAGAGTCAATCAGAATGACAGAGGACAAATGGAGAAAGTACGTCCACGGTGTGGCCAACCCTCGGATCGAGGACAACTAAAGAACAGAACAGAACAGTCTATACATACGGCAACAATGACGACATTTGCTAAATAACTCTATGCTATGGGGAGCTGCTGCCATTTTGTGTGTCAGATATTTACAACACGTGTAACGTGCATGCATGACATACAATATGATGTGCATGACACATCTCCATGACCATAGATATGGTAAATTTCATGACATCAGGGCAGCTCATGTATTCAGTCTCAAGCTTGACTGAAATACCACTGCAGAACCACACCCACACACTACATACGTGTAGATGAACAAGAACGTCATTTTATAAACATAACAATTTGTAGTTTCTGAATGGCACATCATCATAAAATAAGCCACGGAGTACAATACAAAATTTCCATGAGGAGCAGATGTGAACCCAATAATAACTAAATATAAAAAGTTGATCTATAAATAACAAAAAATCAATAGAAACAATAAAATTGACTGAATACATACAGATGTAACTGTGGACAATACTGCTTCTTCATCCTTGCTAAAGACTGTCTTAGCCTGAACAGCTGCTATGATATCGGGATGAAGTTGCTGTATCGCTTGTATTGCAAGACTGTAAATTCAACACAGAACATCCATGTAATATGTAGTTATGCTGCATGTAATAGTGCATGTCAAAATGTCAGTGAATCACCAACTCTAAGTCATCTAACCAACGATCCATGGCTTAAATCATAAAAAAACCGAAAACAGTTTAATAAATAAAAACATCAACAGGCAGTTAGCCGCATCATAATAAGGTACCAACAAAAAAATCAAGAATGGTCTACGCTGTTAATTCATAATGTATCGTTAATTCTTAATAAGTAACACTTACAAATGTCACTTATTACGCACAGCATTTTCACTCAGCTAGACTCAGCTAATTAGACTTACACAGAATTTTGCTATCTACTCAAATCAGACCACAAACTGAGCACTCTCATGAAAAAGCTATATTTACTATCGCTATACATACTTTCAGCATGAACAAAGACAACGATATACAGACGCCATAAACAATCAAAAGAAAAAACAGTAAATTGCAACATACTTGGACAGTGTTGGATCATAGAGCAGTGCATACCAACGTTCCTTTATCTCATTTAGGGTAAATTTGCAAGAGAATTTTACACCAAGATACACAGATGTAAGGTCACATGTCTGCCGACAAACACATATTACAAATGTTCTAGAAGTACAATATCTTTTATGACAATTATTGAATGATGGTTATCCAACAGCCAACACTTTCAATAATTATGATGCAAATCTCACTACTACTCGCACGATATAATCCTAATTATTAATAAATCATTGTTTTCTGAAATCTGCTTAAATGAAAAGCAAAACTACAATGCTGTTACAGCAAACAGCAAGAACAGAACACACTCAGATGCAAACAGCTGGTTAATTTATCACATAAACTTTTGTTAACATGAAAGTCTTAAACCGTTTCAGCTGTTTAGAAGAAATGCATAATTTGACTTCAAGAGTCTATTAACATATGTATGCAGGACCAAAAAATGCTATCCTCGAAGTCTCTGTGTGTTTTCTAGTATTATATAGTGTGTTTCTTTTAACCTTAATTAATCAATACAAAAATGTAAATAAGATTAATGTATTTCAAGAAGCTTAACAAAGGATCAAGCACTGGAGTCTATATCTTCAGCCATTCCTGAGATATGTAGTGGCATCAAAGGAAATGAATCTGCTGACAGACTAGCAAACCTTGCTACAGCAAAGTGTAGTATTGATTTAGACATAGAACTAGAACTCTCTAAGGCATACTCTCTAGTTGATAATTATATAATAAATAAATGGCAGAAAATCTGGGATAATGGTAAGACCGTGTCTCATTATAGGTCAATAGTAAAATCTGTCTCTACTAAAGTTAAATACCTGCATATGTCTCGGCATCAGGAAGTAGTTATAACTAGGCTACGGTTAGGTAAATTTCAGTTAAATGCCTCTCTCTATCAGATTGGTAAACATCGAGATGGTCTCTGTGTAACTTGTAATAAACCAGAAACAGTGTCACATTTTCTGACAGAATGTCCGAATAATGTGGTATGTTCAGCTGTTCATGCGGCGTGCAGTAAATTTGATCTAATTCCTGCATTGGATGTCGTACTGTCAGATAGTCGGTTGCATAATGTTATAATCTCTTCACTTGATAGAAAAATTCAATTGGCAGTCTGACACAGGTATAAATAAGTAACAATAGATAGAGGTATCAATAAAATAATTCTATAAATTAGTTCTTGATTATCGCTGATCATCTATGTCATGTTAAGCGACGTTAAACTAAAATAATCGTAACCGTATGTAGTGGGTCCACAATGGGCAAAATTTCCCCAACTCCCCTCCTACTTGTGGATGGATCAGCTGTTTTTACAAAGTGAAGCCAAGCTAAGCTGTGTGACAGACAGACTGACAGACACACACTGCTATCATCTGCAACAATAGTCTGCATCTCATGCATTTGATGCAGCCTAAAAACTTCAATATAATACCTGTTGGGCAGCAGTTATTAGAGCAAGGTCATCTTGTGCTTTCCATCGACCAAGATCTTTACTTGATGCCGATATGGATGACTGCAAATAAAATTAAACAGAAGTGAATATCAACAGTAAAACTAATGACAGTTATAAAATACAAACAATACTATGCAATCTCTCAAAAGCTTCAAAACACTAAAGTGATAAATACATACCACCACTGCAGAATACTCAGCTAATTCTAACCATAAAATAGAAATAAATAAACAACAAAGATATATGATATCATGTCCAGAAGGAATTTTCTGTCACAGTGAAGTGGCAAATGACACAAAATTAATAATATTCAGTTATTCAGTATTTTCAATCCCCAAAACGCTTACCCTAAACTTCTTGGATCGTTTGCTGGACTTTGACGACTAGAAACAAACAAAATACACATATACACGTAATACAGTCAGAATGCAGTACCGTATATAGTATGTAGCTAAATCTAAAGTTCAGAAACGTGCAACAACACAGCAGTTCCAGCTAAATGATGTAAACAGAAATACTGTGTCATAATGCAAGTTCGAGAACAAATAAATGCTCATCATCATCCCACCAAACGTAAATGTAACTTGCAAATGCTGAAAAGTCCAATATGTATACAGAATACTTTACGTCACACACCTTATGTACCTTCTTGCGTTCAACGGTGACTGGAGGTGTAGGCACATCAATGCGTTCAGTCACCACACTGGATACACTGGCACTCTGACCTGGCAGTAATATTCGTGTCTCACTTGCTGACTGCTGACGAGGCCGTGCACGGTCCGACTTTATGAGACTGCTTTCAACAAGCTCGTCGTCAAATTTCTTCCGCTTGATTGAGCGCGTTGACAGACGTCTGCTCTGCTGAGACAGTTCTACTCCAGACAATGATGCTGATACTGGGTAATCACCTAACACATTAACATTTAATGGTTTATCGACTCACAGAATGTAGGTAGATTGTGTTAACCTGATGGCATCACTTGCCATAAAACAAGGTGAATTGAATAAGGCACTGTGGTGAATAGTGACAAAGTATGTACTGGGTAATAGTGATACGGGTACATCAAACTTTTCCACCTTTTGTCCCTATTCCTGACATCACATTCACCTCATTTCATGATGTTGTAACAAGGTGATTCCTGCATATACATCAAATGTAAATTAAAACAGAGCAACAACAGCCCACTTGGTACAGAGTAGCATCAATCTCCATTTCTGTGGCTTTCAGGCAAACACCAGCATACACTGACTACAGGTGCTTTGGGTCTGATGAAAGCATGCAAATTTGGACAAACATCATCACATCCTTGACTGTCAGCATAAACTAATGGTCTCTCTCAACTACAGGGAATGATATAACCCATTAGGGAACCTAAACTCCAGGCACTAGCCCGGAGAGCGGGGCTCATTCGAAGCGACGTAGATGAGAGGACACATGAATCAACGAGCTGTAATAAGGTAGAAGGCTATGGTTGTATTCAGTGTCATTCAGGTGGTTGACTCTTGGGCATAAAAGAGCATTGCAAGTTCCGAAAAGTCCAATTCGTCTTTGTCTTCTGGATGGAAGAGGTGGCCACCATTTGCCATGCCGTCGTAGTGGAGCTGGCCGGTTGGCTCAGTCTCGGCAATGACCTGGCGTGGCGATAGAAGCGAGCGTAGGCCGTTTGTTGGCTAAATCTTGTCCTGTTTTGCATAATCTATTTTTAGCTATAATGTTTCCGCCGTTTTCGTTGCCTCCTTTTAGATACAGCCGTCTGTTTCGCCAACCTTCGGCAGCATCTAATTCTGTCAACCCTGGCTCGTTTTCAAATTGGAGACCAGCAAAAGACGTCAAATACCGACGACGAAGGCGTGTCCAAATTTCAGCTTCAGGGGCCTTCGCACTCGCACAACATCGATTTTTGTGGTAATTTCGTTACGCTTTTTCGTGATGCACTTCCGTCACTATTATAAATTGCGCACCAGTCAGCGACAACCTAGTACGCGTACACACGGGCGAGTTTACTATGGCTGCAGCCGGCTGGGCTGCGCCCAGTATAAGTCAAGTATACAGTATGCGTTCTTGAGATTGATCTAAGCTCTTTTGTCTCTGGAGCCCAGAAGTCTACTTAACAGATGTTATCCGAGACTGTGATCATCACAAGTATCAAGTAACTAAATGACATGCATGTCAGTTATCTATCTGTATGGACAAACAAAACACAAAAAATACGTTTACACATTGTTTGTATATTACAAAACATGTGTGACCCTATTGTGACTGTTTGATTTAGACTGTTTGATTTTATCCTCAGAGAAGAATCATTGGGGGCATCGAGGATCTGCCCCAGAATTCACTGGGGGAGCTTACAGGTTACCCCATTCCCATGTTGGCTTTGATCTTTGGCTCTTTGGTCTCAGGCTGCGGCCCTTCAGGAACGATCCTTAGAAATTTCGCAACGTTGGCAGGTCTGCATATGATAGATGTGAGTGGTGTTGTTCTGAGTATTTACTGAGCTTCTGTGTGGTAATTTTTCAATACTATGCGATCTCTCTCGTGGTATTCATAACTCAGAAACATCACATCACCCTCAGCCTCTACTTTAGGCTTATGCCTAGTTGGTCTGCTAGTACCGCAAACACATAAGAACAGTGTACAGCGTTTTTATAGCCGCTACATGGGTTGTTATGGAAGCTTGCTTGTATGTCGCTGCCCGCCGGTATCTGACAACGTTAATGGACCACAGTCTCAATACAGAGCTCGGTCCCGTTAGTGCGGCAATTAACTGTTCCGGCGTGTCTCGGTATCCCGACCACTGCACCTGTCACTAAACTATGGGCCCGAATGCAACAGAAATCGTCAAAGGCTGTCGTTCCAGCACTTTCAATGTCCAAATGCCATACAGCCAACTTTGAACACTAACCATCACAGCTAGTTCCACTTTCCATCACTTAACATAAACTATCTCCTCGTAAGAACCAACTCAGATTTTAAAATGTATTATATACACAAAATTAACAAAATTACATCAAAACAAACGACATGTTGATGCGTCTAATAACGTAAATGAACCCAATGAGTCTGTGGAAGAAGAGCAGACTCAGTCGTACACGTAGACGTAGAGAAAATTATGGGCTCAGGCTGACGCTTCTATGCCCGTCTCTTCAATACTCCTACTCGCAAAATTATCAAATACAATTACCAACTAAACCTCACTTCGGTTTCCGGTTCCTTCAATTTCAGCTCGAAAATTATATAAAATATCCTGATTCTGCCATGTGATCTCAGTTCCTTTGAGGATTATTTTTGAAGCATCTATGCGCATGAAACAGTTACCGAAGGACTGGATTAATGCAAATATTTGTGCAGTACACAAAAAAGGAAATAAGTCAGATTTGT
>Ga0126335_1001192_pt1 | contig 14214 bp, 11 predicted proteins | sample OlaspJWI45metaG_FD_108409 | JGI IMG/M metagenome (GOLD analysis project Ga0126335, IMG submission 108409) | Marine gutless worms symbiont microbial communities from Oahu, Hawaii - Olavius sp. 1 OAHU.JWI-45 metaG | ecosystem: Host-associated > Annelida > Digestive system > Unclassified | place... | reverse complement strand
TCATCACTTGAAATTCAATGACTCTGCTGTTGTTGATATTCCAGATTTGCGTTTGGGACCCCCAAGATTGGCGTTTGGGACCCCCAGGGGGTCCCGGGACCCCAGGTTAAGAACCACTGTTCTGAACGTCATTGCAATAATTTACATTTGCTTGCATCATACTCGTCAAATGTTTTGAATTTGGAAATAAAAATGAAAATCTATTTTAAAGTAACTACTTTAATTGGTAATTTGACAACACATATGCTTAACATAATATGTGCAGAATTTCGGTTTGTAATAGATATTTCAACATGTTCTATTACGGTCGTACATTGGTTTCCACAATTTCATGGCGAACGTTTTGTGTGGACGCAGGTGCTGCACGCGCGCTACCTACTGCAGTTGTTGCACGAAGCGCGTCTTGTTCTGCGCTCGTTGCCGACCGTCGTGCACGCGTCGACGCTGTCGGCTAAACGCATCACAGTCTGCGGAGATCTGCATGGAAAACTCAACGACCTGCTCCTAATCTTCTGGAAGGTCAAAACGCCGCCACTCCACATAATACATCATTAGCATCAACTGTATGTCTCGTGAGCGTTACACGTTCGTATTTGGGGCAGTCTAGGCCTGTGTACTAAAATTGGAAGTGTTGACCTCTTGCTTGACCGGGTGAGTCGATGTTTATCTCCTTGTGACGCGACGTGAACCGGAAGCAAGCAGAGGGAAAGGTAGGGAAAAGGGAAAGGGAAAGTTAGAGAAAATAGACAAGTCAGTGTAAATCGTGGTGACTGTTGACGGAATCATGAGGTTTTCTGAGCAACTCAGGTGTTTTCTGTAACATATGACGGAATGTGATCGAGATTAAGTCGCAGAATGCAAGACAACATCGCGTGCTACGAACTGCTATGTTACCGCAGCTGCAGCAGCTGCTGCTGTTGACACGTAGCATTTAGCTTTACCGTTGACATTTTATGTTGTTCTGTCGTCGTTATCCAAGCACTCAGTTGGCGTGGCCGCGGAGTCAGGTAGAATAGAGACAGGTGCGGCGACTAATTAGCAAACTAACCGTAAGTTAGCTGATTATCTGTTGCCATCATCGCTTTGCTTGCTGTCACTCGATCACTGTCACGCGCTGCAGTGATTAATGAATCACCCGGATATCCGTGTTAACCGTTAATTAATTAGCGTACGTTAGGCCTAGTTGCTAGTGCGTATTAATATAATGCGATTTTAGCTCTGTGAATTACCAAAAGCACCACATAGCTGTAAAAACGCCACATTAATTTTTTTATTAATGTGATCATTTTGGTAAACTTCAAACAAACTTTTTAAAATTTGTAATAATGACATGTACGGGAAGCTAAAATTACGTTTACCACCTCTTTCAAAACAGTTGCAGATCAAAGTTTTTCCAGATTACTTTGTCGGATTACTGAAAGACGGATCATTTAAAAGCGGCTGTGTTAATAAACATTTCCTGAAGCATGCCGCGCTCTGATATCTTTGAAATTCGAGACGCTTTTCTATAGTCAAAGCAAATAAAAGCCGCGTATATGTTTACTCTCATTACCACTATTCTCCGTTATGTTCGCATATGAGCTATACTTGTATTTCATCTTCACGCAGCAATTTTGTATTACCTGTCAATAGCCGTACCTTCATCTCTGGGTAAAAAGAAGTACTTTATTTTCACTGTCACTTATTCTTTGCAAGTTTTTCAGTCACATAATTTGACTCAGTTCTGTACGTAGGCTTACAAGTTAATTGTAAACAACCCACCAATTTTGTCATGGCAGAAAAAAGGGCCATTCAAATAAATTTGATTGCAACGCACGTTTTACCTTTCTGCTTTCTGTGTACGTATATGTGCTAGAACGGTCTGCCTTCAGCCGACAACCCGTACGTGTTCAACGGTGACTTGGTAGACCGCGGTCCTCACTCGGTCGAGATCACCATTCTGTTGCTTTCCTGTCTGCTTATCAACCGATCTCAGATCTTCATTAATCGCGGCAACCACGAGGATCACGTTATGAATCTGAGGTAGCTCGTTTTCTCTAATTTGGTCATTGTTAAACATTTCTCATTCACATTTTACAGCGTTTGTCTGCAATTGTAGAAATGTTGTCTGTATTTTTGCACCGCCGCCGCTCGAACAGTACTCACTGTAAAGCAATGTATTTAAATGTATTTGAATAATGCGATGGCTTTTGAAGCGTGCATTTCTTAACTGTCTGTTTTTCTGCACCAATTTGAGATGGCTAATAACCTGCATTTTCTCAAAAATGTTTTGTAGGCCTATTTGTTCATACTCATTCTTGTTATTTTTTTTTGTTTAGATACGGTTTCGTCAAAGAAATAATGAATAAATATCGGGTTTGTGATGTTAATTTTGATATTTAATTGTTCTTTGCCTTATGATTATTTGCATGTTATTTCTGATTACAACTTACTCTCAGCGTTGAACAAAGTATAGAGTATAGTGCTTAATTATAACGTAAATCAGCACAGATGTATCGGATGTATGAGATGCGGACTTTTGCGATCGATCATCCTGGTCGTCTGTCAGTTAGTCTGTCCGTCACGCGGCTTTGCTGTGCAAACACGGCTGAACGGATCAAGGTCCAGCTTGGGGGTAAAGACTCCTGGGGACCAAAGGAACATTGTGTTTGTCCTGAGTCTCGATTTCCCCACGGATTCGATGCAGCCTTCGCCACTTGTTTACTGACATCTCTGTTTATTACGACTTAACTACAAATGTCATTACTTCGTAGGTTTATTACGTTATTATTAACTATGTACTGCACTGAAATAACATATAATTGCAGAATCACGCCACTAAGTTGATACGGCTATATCGTGACATATTCAGCTGGTTGCCCTTGGCGACCATCATTGACAACAAAATTCTTGTGTGTCACGGTGGCGTCTCCGACAAGACGGACATCGACTATCTTAACAGCATTGACAGACATCAGGTGCGCCCATAAGCCTATAGGAACAGAAGTGGCAGGTATGTTTTACTCGGAGCATAATTCAAAGTAAAGAAGCCATTTTCGCAACTACGTCCAAACTCATACAGATCATTTGGCATTAAATATGAGCACCATTTAATTTTACAGTGAACATTTTACCATGCGAGAATGGCCAGTACATGTTATGTTATAATGTATATTTGGACGCTTTATTGTCGATGTATCCTACTTTGTCAACCGTCAATGCCTAGCTCTAGTGACATTTGTCACAAAATGCTACTTCAGACGAGCACTTGGAACTAAAAATTTGGCGGTTTTGTGCATTCTTATATGCCATGCGAAAATGACCAGTATATCATTTGCGTGCAATGCCGTATCATGATTTTGTACCTGATGCGTCTGGGCATGGCGTGACTGTTCCTGTTATTAAAGATCGGTTAGGTGATGCTTTAGATGCTTCATCCCTCGTTAATTACCGTCCAATTACACTCGACTCTGTACGGGATTATACACATTGGCCATTCTTGCATGGCATATAAAAACTTATGACTTAAAAGAACCCCTTATATCATCGTCGATGCCAATCTCGGAGGAGGTTACGCGTAACAGGTGCTGCTTTTGGCTGTTCTCAGGTTGAGAAAAATATATCATTAGTAATCTTAAGACCTGTTGGATTCTTATGCTTTGCTGATGGCTAAAAGATTTGGAATGAATGAAATTGTCATAGTCAGAGTCGTAGTCATGGCTCAGTTGCGCACTCTTCAAGTTGTTGATGAGCAGAGTAATTAGCAAAGTCGCTTTATCATCAGATCGACTTAGTTCGGTTAAAGCGTCGCTCAGTCTATAATGTTGAGCTGTATTAAAACAATCAAAGAATGACGGCTGTAATTGAGTGGATTGTCGTTGTAGTATGTGTCGGCGTTGCGACCGCCGATACGCGACGCTGCGGTAAGTGACTGCAGTCCGCGCAGAGGGGCATACAACTCCGATAACACTGTCGATCTGCTCGAATGGAGACAGGTTTGCTGGTCATCCTGTACGATATGGTACAGCATAGTCTACATGTACCTTTATGTTCGCTTGAACCAGCCTCTGTACTAAAGGGCTAACCTGAGGGGATATGGATCGTTCCTGGCCGACAGAGACTATTATTTATTACGTACAGTATATCCTTGTAACGGCTATAAAGACTGAAGACAGTATATGTTAAAATCACACGATCACAGCTGTAAAACTGTGCACTTTTCTCGACCAGCAAACATGGTGTTAAATGACTTCAATGGAGCCAAAAAAATGAAAAATAACTACTTAAATTTAGATGACGTCGATTTAACTTGTATTGGTTGCTTTGTTTAAAGTTTATCAAACCTTGTTTGATTATGACTTTTCCTGTAGCAACATCATAGCATTTCGTATGCGGTAGGTACTGGACGTTCTGTGGAGTGACCCGGCGTCACAGAACGGTTGTCGACCAAACACGTTCCGCGGCGGCGGATGCTACTTCGGCCCTGACGTAACGGAGCGAGTCCTGAGAAGACACAACTTGACATTGCTTGTCAGATCTCATCAGTGTAAACTCGACGGATATGAGTTCGACCACAACAACAAAGTCTTCTGCCTTTCTGTCTATATTTATTTATTGCTGTTCATTGTTTGTGGCGATACTCTGTTGCTACTGTTGTGTTGTGTGTTGTTGCGCATGACCTTACATTTAGTCTGTGCCATTTTGATTTGCAATAGGGGTTACAGTCAACTCGTCCCAAGGCTAACCTAACCTTGGCTCTAATTCTATGCCTTAACATTAAACCTTACCCTAATTCTTACTCTAACTCTTGCTTTAATCCTAAGTGCCACCCGCAGTATACGACTTCGGAAATCTTAATTTTGACATCCAGTTTCTGTAGCATTTGCACTTTTAATGCAAGACGTTGAAGGTAGGTTTCCAGTTTCCACAAATCGCTGACGCATAAAACAGAGAAAGTGAACAAAAGTTCGGCTGTCTACAGTAAATGTTTGCGAGTAGTCGTGAGCAGACAGTTGCATTGTGTATTTTTGCACACCGTGTTGTAGATTCTGACTGTATTTTCTGCGTCGAGCTACTACGAGGTTGGCAGCAACCGCGGCGCGTACGTCCAGTTCGGCACTGACCTGCAGCCTCACATAGTACAGTTCATGGCCAGCAAGAAATACGGACGAAAAATGACGTTTACTCAACGGTATAAAATATAAGAGTATTATTTTATCTCACTCAATCTCAGTTTAGTTGAAGTTACGAGCACAGCTTCAATTTGCAGTTGCTGCAACTTGTAGCATGACATCCGTTAATTCTAGCGATGATTACGATATACTGTGGATAACTGCAGATTTAACGTAAGGTTGCACTTTTTTGTCATAGGCTCTTAGCATAATTCAGAAATTTGACTTTTTTTCTTTTCTCCGCAAATTTATATCGCTTCATTACGCGAGACACAGCTGCAATTTTCTAACCGAACACTACAATATTCATAAAACCTTTCGTGCAGTCAAGTCGATGCGCATAATACAAGAATGATGTGAAAAATGATGTCAGAATATTTTCATTAAAAACTGGCTGCTGCTGTCGTGTAGCATTGGAGTTGTGGAGAGTTCGGCTCTGCGCTGCCTGCTGGAGAAGATCTGCGCCAACAAGACGTCGCTGCTGGCGAGATTCAAGCATTACGACAGCGGCGAAACAGGTGCGCGTGACGCCACATATCTAGCACGTATCGCATTATCGCACCTATTACATGTGGTGTTACTGCCTGCGCCTAGTCACGTACTTGCTGCTCCAGGTATCTGCCGAGGCTCATTAATTACGCCGTAGCAGATTAAACGTTGTCAGCATGTAACACTCGATAAACCAAAGCAAGACATCTGACACCTCTATACAGCATTTAATATTTTTTTTCGAACAAGTGCAGTTTCATTTCTGAAATAGTGTTAAAGGTCGACGAATAAGATTTGTCACTTAGTTTAGGCAGAGTGACGATTTCTATGCGTGGGCATAAATGTACCAGTAAGTTAAAGTACAGTCCTCCCCGAACCACTTCACACACGCTGCCCACTTGGCGGCGCTGATCTCCATTTCAATTGCCCTTAGCGGCAAGACATCAGCTTTCACTGCGAGACTACGGATACGAAGCTATAGTGCATCGCATGGTGTGTCGTTAGGCTAGTACCAAATTATACTGCTTGGTGACAAAAGACAGAAGACACTTCGGTGTATATAACTTGCCAAATGATACTACGCAGCGGTACCCGGCCCGGCCGACACGGAATCCCGCAGCCACTGAGTGAGCTGCCACTCCACCGGGCATAGACGTAATGGTGAATAAAAGCAAAATTTACAGAAGATGAGTGAGAGTAATAAAAGTGAGATGTGGGTGGCAGGGTTCGTGAAGGTGTCGGATTGGTGTGAGGTGATGTCATCGATCTTTTCTATGGAGTTGCCGTGGCACAGTCTGCGCTCAAAGCTCGCCAAACTCAACTCGGCCGGACTCGTTGACTATCAGTCCACATTTGATGATTTCAAGCTGCATCTCAAGCATCATCCAGAAGTACGAACGACCAGTTTTGCGCTTCTGTGGCGATGCATATTACAGAGCCACGTTATAAACGTACAGGACCACTCTGGCTTCTGTGTCATTAAAGGTAAAGGTAAAGGTAAGTGTATAGCAGTTTTGTGAAACTTTACCACACCGCTACGGGAAATCACTTACCATATGGGATCACACAGTGTTACCTGCCACCCGGCAGAGGTGACTTTTCCGAAGGGATACAAGGCTGAGTTGACCTAGGCACACTGGGTGCGAACAGTTTGCCCAAGACTGCTACTCGACAGCGTCGCGACTGAGATTCGAACCCGTACTCTTCCGAGCCTGAGTCCGGCACGCTAACCACTCGGCCACCATCAAATGTGGAACGCGTCTCTCAAAACTTTTCTGTTTCAGTATAATACAGTATTCCTTTTTAGGAACTTTGTTCTGATTATTTAAAGTTATCTTATATATTAACAATCTAGTATATCTCGAAATATTATTTCTCACAGGTCATTCTAAAAAAAATTAGACTGGAGCAGATGTGTTATATAAATATTATAAAAGTACTCCATCTTTTGTAAAATTAACTTTACTTGAACCTCGTGTCCAGTTTTTACAGACTTTGTTGCTAGCATGTGTGCGTTAGTATTTGAATTTATAACACTTTTGCATACGTATATTCTAATATATGTATAGTTATACAATTTTAGTAAACATTGGACTGCTTAGTAATGGTGAAACTAGTCTATGCTAAATGTGTAACAATGCAGGATGATCCGCTGTTAACAGAAGCACTGTATCGAAACAAGGAAAGTCTTGAAACAATATTTCGCGTGATCGACAAAGACCATTCAGGTTTTTCACAATAATATAAATTTTAATACAATATTCTATTCATGTTTGCAGTAGTATAATTATATACTTTTATTATGCAAAATTAAATTAGCTATATATAGCCTATATTTCATGTATACTAATTTAGGTTAAACTGCATTTTTGTTAGGAGTATGCTATATAATAAATTTTTTAAAACGGAAAAACTACAAAGTAATATATATTTGATAAAACACAGATAAATTCATTGAGTCATATACCAAAAAGAGGCTAGATCGTTCGCTGTTTGCCTGTTTTCCTCTATAGAGTTCTTGCGTTTGGTGGAGGACTTTTCGCGTTTTAAACATTCTGTTGAAGGGAAATTGGTTTAATTTTGGCTGCGGCGCTTGACGACTTTTTTATGCAGTGTATAAATTGGCTTTGCTTGCTTACTTACTTACTTGTGAAGGCTTTATTTCGATGGATGAGTTCGAGGAGGCATGTTGCTTACTTGGTCAACACACAGCTTCGGTGATCCCACGCGAACACGTACTTGCCATGGCACGAAACATGGACCTCAACAAGGACGGTCATTAACGACACTTTTGGACAACCAAAAGAGCTTTATATCAAAAGCATTTATACTTACAGTCAGCTAGAAGTCTTTCTTAAAGAGGGTATTCATGCCTTTAGGCCTGTGCAACCAGTATAATACAGTCAATCTTCTTAACAGCGACACATATGCTGCCTGAAGAGCAAAGACTTCGACCGAGACAACCAAAAGAATACCCTATATGAACCAAGTTTTCTTTAACATTTTTATCAGACAACCAAAACAGCATCTCACCAAGCAAATCCTTATCAACAAGGACGGTCAGATAGATTTCAATGAGTTTCTGGAGACGTTTCGTATCGTGGATCAGTTTGGACGAGACTTGGTCGCTCGTCGAGCCAGCGAGGATGCATCGATTGCTGGCACAGACGAGTCGTAAACCGACGTGCCATTGCACCAACGGAGCTAATCTAAAGCATGCACTGGATGGAAACCTTCGATGTCTCATCAGCTCCAGAGCTGAGCTGCGACAAAAGTATAGACTTACTGTGTTGTCATTTTAGTGCATTCAATTGTATTTCGTCACTCAGGCTCAGCAGGAAAATGCAATGAAATCGCATGTGATGCCGTCAAATTTGTTGCATGCAAAATTTCGGACGCTAAATACATTGCGCGTTAACGTATTGCGGCGTTTAGCATGAATTCGTACAAGATTCTTTTTACAAGTGACGTCGTAGTCTGCAATAATTGCATATTTCACGATTTGTATCGACAGAAAGTTGCAGCTTTTGTCAGACCGATCCAATTCAGCTTAAACTACAAACATCCAGCAAAATCTGGCTTAATTTAGGCTTAACTCGACGAAATCTACGCGTAGACGCGATTTCCTCCTATCAGCACGAGCGATACCCAGTTGCTAGACTAATGAGGTGTACATAATGCGTTCGTTTAATAGTTTCTCGTGTTGCTTGCTCATAATTCCGTTCTTTCTGTGTCGACGAGTGTTGTTGTTACTGTTGTGAGATTGCAGTAGGTCTGTTCTGTTGTACAAATCAGTTGTTGTGACAACCGTTTCATTTCAACTGTTTATTGTAATACTACAGAGTTGTCTACGGTTGAGTGGGTCGGGTGAAAAACTCTAAAAAAATATTTTCCTGCTAAAATGTATACACTTCTAGTGATCACTGATCCAGGTTTGTCCGTGATACTGCAATGTCCATCTCACAATGGCTCATAGGCCTAAAAGAAATAGGCGGAGCCAACAGAACGAACGAACAGATTGAAGTTGAAGACTTCAATCAATCAATCAATTTATTAAAAGCAAAAGGGCCAAACGGCCACTTACATCACAGTATAAAATACACAAAATAAAATATATAGACACATATAAACACATATGATTATGAGTAACGTAGAGAACTACTAAACCTGAATTTGGAGTGAAGTGCCGCATGGACAATGTCTTGTGCATAATTTTCGTGCATGTTACGTTCACACTGTTGAATATTAATTTAACGGTATGGCAGATACTGTTAACTTTATAATTAACCTTGAAGTAGTTCTGCTACTTAGGGAATTCTGATTGATTGATTGATACTAATGCCGTATTCGAAAACGAAACTTTTGGCGTCATTAGGATTTGGTAGGGTTAGGTCGAAAATCTATCTATATCAAGACACGGAATATGAGCCCAGACGGACGACTCTGCGATATCATAGTTTTAAAAACAAAACTAAATGTGGCGTTGTAGTAACGGTTAAACCTTTGAAGCTGAGTAATGTATTTATAATGTTGTTGATGCTGTCGTTGTTACTGAAGTCGTTCTCTTGGTGTTAACGAATAGTTAACACTAACGATATATCAATACTTGCACTACTGTTAACAGCTGGTATCGACGAGAGTCTGATATTATCCACAGTTGTATTAATTAGTTCTCGGTCTTGTGCCTTAAACTGAAACCAGCACGCGATACGGTGTTTAAGTTGTAAGCTGTGGTAATATTTAACTTATACCGTTTCCAGTTCTGAAAGAATTTTGAAATAAGGTCAAGTTTTGACCAAGTTATAGCAACCTAAAGAGACACAGTGTGTACATTTCGATGTCTTGAACCGTTTTGGTGAGGGAGTACTGACAGATGGACAGGACAGAAGACGGAAGGACGGACGGACAGACACACGAGTAAATAGCCTCTATCGCTGTCCGTGCTTACGCTCTACGTCCTGCCATTGTAAATTAACTGTTGAGACTACAGACGAAGCCTGAATGGTACGGGGACTTCGATTCGATCACAGTTTACCGCGAACAAGAAAGTAAGTAAATTAGTAAGTAGGCCTAAGTACTTCACCTCTCACTCACTTATACATGCATAGGTCATTTCGTACAGTATACATGTAAGTTGCATGGCTGACAAATATCAGTGCGTTACGTTGCCGCGTGGTTACTCAACAACCGGAACTTTGTTACATGACGACGAGCGACAGGTGCTGATGCAGATCTCATGCTTTGTCTGCTGCTGCTGCGTGGCAGCTACAGCGACACCTGGCGACTCCAGCTCGAACTGTTGACAGAAGTTGCCGTAGTCGTTCTCTGCGCAGTCGCGAATCACGACGTTCGAGTCTGTTTGCAGTTGACACAAAATACATCTACCAGCTCGCCGCTCATAAAAAGACGCATTTTTCTCAACGAATAGGCCTATGGAGCTGAGGATGTCTGTCTCACAGCGCGTTGGCATACGCATATATCATGGAATTTGAGTTTAAGCAACTCAAAACTCGTTAACGACTAAAGATGCAGCGAATGGACGCATTGCAGTACACAATTGTCACCAACAGTAGACAGATTAGCTGATTGGCATACTAGGCAGAATATGTTACGTTGTTTACCTAGATATGAAATCCGTCCGACGTACGTGACACAGACGGAAGACTTCTCGCTGCACTGGTCGCTTGCGGCGATGCCGTAGCGACAGAAAGGACTGATTTCAGACGAACAACGCAAACACCTCAAGCCGTTCGCTGCACAGACACACAGATAGAACTGCAGTAAATATGACCGGAAAGTGCCAGCCAAACTCACTCGTTGGCGGTAGCGAGATGACTGGTTTGTACTGGAAGTGCGTTAGTAACTTAGTACGAACAGCAATGCAATGCAGGGTATTAATTCGTGTGTCCGTCTACAGTCCGTCCGTCCGTCCGTCAGTCAGTCAGCAGGCTGGCAAGTATAGCGCGCAGAGTAGCATGACCTAGTGAATGCGGCTTAAACACGTGCTATACCAGCCCACACAGCAGTCGTCCTTTAGGTAGTCATAGATTGTACGTTGCACAGCAGTCTAACATGCGAAGTCGCTGGTGTCCCCGGCAGTAAAATGTGTAAACTGTAATAAAGAAAAGTTTATGCACTAAAATACACAAGAAAACATTCTGGTAAGATTGAAGCTATATAAAATACTATACTTTCAGTGCCTCAAAATACCACGGCTCGACCACGGTGGAATCATGGTTCGACTGTGGTATTTGATAGTATCATATAGCCAATACCGAGCACCAGTTGTTACTGCACAACGCGTAAGTTTCAATGACTTTTTGATTTAATCACAGTCACATAAGCGTACAACAAGGTGTGTTGCGCGGTTTTGTTGCGTCTGCGAGAAAAAAATTCGAATCAGTTTTTACCGCCTGAATGCAATGCCTTAGGGCGGCTAATTTTTGCTGTGGCGACGTGGCTGTGTGGCTGTCTGTGTGTGTCTGTCACGCTGATGTAACTATTGTGCCGAGTGAGTCGATCATCATGCAACTTCACCAGTTTATAGGCAGCCATTCTAGTTTTTCCACACGAAATATGAATCCGATAGCGTCAAATGGGAGAAGGGAAGTAAACGTCGGAAAATACGGCCAATATGTTGACATGAGCTGCCCTCTGGTGAACGATTGTTAGTTGAAAAATCCAGCCAATATATCGTGACTATGTTGAGAATATGACGTGCACAAGCGTTCCGGTGGCATGTCAACCACAGCTGAGCTTCTTGTAAACTCTTCATATAAATAATTTATTACTAACAACTTACCTGGCAAGCATAACATTGAAAGACATGTCAGGGCGATGACAAAGTGATAGAAACGCATCGCTGTTTCGTTTTCAGTTTCGTACAGCAGCAGATGTCGAGTTGCCAACAGCTGAGTGTTCCAGTAACGCTGCAGGCGATATTCACGACATTTATACTAGGTTTTCCGTCTACCTCACCTACATTCTCGGTGTTAGTTATTGCCGGACGTGTGTCAGCCGAAAATCCGGTCAATGAAGCCACCGGACGTCAAGTCAGTATATTATTGTGAAGCGTTTACACGACGGCAGTATACCCGGATACGTGTATCCGAGTGTAAACATTGTTTTAGTTATGACGTCGTCAGCGTCGACCCTGCTCTGTACTGTGAATAAATTTGATTTAAAGTGTCCTGTAATTGCCTTCGCATTTCAGTCATTTTATTAGCGACGTACATCAGGCTTGCTGTCGAAAAAAATTACATGATAACATGTAAAGTACAGCTCGCCTTTCAGTGTTATCTTATGTAAAATATGGCTTTAACTGCTAAATTTTTGTCCCTACACGTTATACCAGTATCGTTGTCTATGTAGCTGTACACGGCGAGTAAAACCAGAGTCACCAAGCACCGAAAGCTGCATAGACATAAAACACATTTTAGTACACCATTCAAACACCGGATTAAGACATTAGCAAATCGAAAGTGTTAGCAAATCGAACGTGTTGCGAGTAAAATGTCTTAATCCGGTGTTTGAATGGTGTGCTAAAATGTGTTCTATGTCTATGCAGCCTTCGGTGCTTGGTGACTCTGGTTTTACTCGCCGTGTATAAGCATTGTTACTCATTTACTCTTACTCACGCCATGAAACGATGGAGTTGAGTATCGGCTTTTGATGTGAATAATAATTACAGTAAAGTGGTAGGCAATGCTGCTAGCGCAGACGATGCAGGTCCACAGATGGCTTGGTCATAGTGCGACGGGCGACGGCTATTCGTGCGATTTTGCAATCGTCATAGTTCGTAGGCCGTCCTCGGTAATGACGTTAAACTGCATCCAGGTGGAATGGGGAGGTCGTGTGTGGGGTTAGGCAGTCCCAACTAACCTCTCATAAAATGCACACAAAAGACCGTTTGTAGCTGTTCTGCGACTGGCGAATGCGGTCGGCGCCATAAAACCGAGCGGGCTCTCAGAGTACTAGGGTTTGGGGACTCAGGCCAGGCGGACTGGCTACAAAAGCGACACCCAGCGGGTACCCTTTCATCGCGGTCGAAATCATAAACGTCAAACTCGGACCACCCCTTTGATTCTTGGACCTTGCAATGTCAGAACTCTTTTGGACCTGAAGGAAACGGATCGGCCTGAACGAAGAACTGCTCTTGTAGCCCAGGAGCTGGAACGTTTCAACATTGACATCGCCGCTCTCAGTGAAACTCGCTTCTCTGGAGAAGGTCAACTGGAAGAGAAGGGAGCAGGCTATACATTCTTTTGGAAGGGGAAGGACCCAGCAGACTGGAGAGATTACGGAGTAGGCTTTGCGATCAAGACCCAACTCGTCAAGAATCATCAACTGAAACCAACTACCATTATGAGAGGCTCATTGCCATCCGAGTCCCACTTGCTGGCAACCATTTCGCCACTGTCATCTCAGCGTATGCCCCAACACTCACCGCCGATGATGAAACCAAAGAGATGTTCTACCAACAAATGAACACCACCATCTCCCGAGTTCCATCTACCGATCGACTAATGCTCTTGGGCGATTTCAACGCCAGAGTGGGGAGAGACTATCACCTCTGGCAGAACATTATCGGTGAACAGGGTGCTGGAAACCTCAACGCAAATAGACTTCTACTTGGACTCTGTGCTGAACACGAACTTTTCATCAGAAACACTCAATTCCGTCTTCCGAACCGTCTCAAAACCACTTGGATGCACCCACGATCAAAACACTGGCACATCCTCGACTACGTCACAGTCAGACAACAAGACAAGAAGGATGTCGTAATCACGAGAAGCTTGCCTGGATTTGGACTGATCATCGTCTTCTCATAATGAAGTTGAAGATTCGGTTTCGACAGCAACCTCGTCGCCACCTATAAAACCAGCCCAGGAAGAGGTATGACACAGACAAGCTTAAAGACCCACTTGTCGCTGAGAATTTACAACGAGAGGTGAACCATCGCCTCACAACCAATCCCGTTGACACCTCAATTGACGAGGAATGGACTTCCCTTCGTACAGCCATCCACGAAGCAGCAGAATCTACTGTTGGGTTCACTCGTAAGAAACATCAAGAC
>Ga0126335_1001191_pt1 | contig 14214 bp, 7 predicted proteins | sample OlaspJWI45metaG_FD_108409 | JGI IMG/M metagenome (GOLD analysis project Ga0126335, IMG submission 108409) | Marine gutless worms symbiont microbial communities from Oahu, Hawaii - Olavius sp. 1 OAHU.JWI-45 metaG | ecosystem: Host-associated > Annelida > Digestive system > Unclassified | place... | reverse complement strand
GTGGGGGTTGGATGGAAAGGATGGGGCCGACTGGGCGGGCAGAATCACTAGTAAGATGATAAATGAAGAAGAGAATGCCAGACTGCATGCTAGAAGGTTATAGTCTTACTGCTTAAAAGCTGACATCACCACGAGGCCACATTTTAATATACTGTCAGTTCCAGCTTGGGTAGTACGCAGTCGTACGGACAGCACTATACGACATGTAGGCCAATGTTAATTCGGTCGACTCCGTCCGTCAACAGACATTTAAACGATTCATGGCTAAACAGTTCAAGGTATTAAAATCTAGTGTGCCCCATTCAACACATGTATAGTGATGTTTTCCCATTCTTCATACCAAGTTTCGTACTTTCGATTTTAGGGGTTCTATACCGCGTTACATAGAAGACTGTGTTGTAAACAATGTCGTACCGTTTTTTTCACTTACAAAAACGGCTAAAGTAAGGCAAAGTGAAACGTTATTATTTACAAAAAGCACGTAATTATGCGCTGTAATGGTTGCAATAGAGTCGTTGTTATGTGAGAAAAACGGTACACAGTTGGCTTAAAACATCTTCTTAGCACACATAACTTACTTTGCGTGCATCTTACATATACATCGTTGCCTTACTTTATCTTTCTAACACCATCTTCGTAGGGAAAAACATCATTATTTTGGTACCACCATTCACATGTCTAAAACGATATATATCATAGTTATGTCTTACTAACTAAATCATTGCAACGGAAAACGGTGTATCGTTGTCTTTTCCTTGTAGTCAAGTCGTTTAACTTTGATTACTGTAGCCATCTTTGTTGGCAAAAATGCGGTACAACATCTTCTTTCAACGTTATCTTGTTCGAAACAAGAAACAGTTTTCTAAAACATCTTTTAGCATAGATAACGTGCTTTACCTGTATCATACGTAACTTACATATCGTTACATTTCTTTACCTTTCGAACACCGTATTTGTAGCAGAAACACAACATCATTTATTTTGGTACCACCAGAACAAATGCGTTAGAAAAAAATCGATAGGTTTTTGGCAAATAAGTCGCCTACTGTCTGCTATACCTTATCAGCCGCCTTCCAGTTGTCTGTGTTCAGCCATCCAACAACTTCATAAGTCCAAATATATCGGCCTATCGCGGAATAAAAACTTTGATACACGTCCATTCAGCTTAAATCTGGAATGACAGTCAAAATTGTTATTTTCTCTCCACATTCAAAGCCCGTTTAAAAATGTATTTATTTACCCTGGTGAATAAAGCCTATAGGCACGACTGCCTTCTGTCAATCTGGCGACTGCTTACACCTCAGATTCGAATTTCCCGATTATGCCCGAGTTATGAATCTCGTCATTCATTCATTCGCTAAATGCGAAGACGTTTTTTCGCCGTATAACCCTAGGCTAGCGACGTTTACAAGAATGCAATGGCTGCGTATAACCGGCGACAGTACAAAAAAGCAAGCTTCTGCGGCAATACGTATTCTGATCTGGGATTTCCATCAGAGGACACTAATGAGTCGTAAGGATTACGATCAGCCGGCGAGATGTCGTGCGATAACAAATCTTCATCGTTGTCGTACCGCCGAGTTTTTTTATCTGCATAATAAGCGATGCACATCTTGAACCCTTTTTGACTATTTCCTTTCTAATAAGAACTCAAGTGTTGCTGACCTGGCCGCGCAACGTTGCACAACTCGTTTCGCAGATATGGGGCAGCATAGGCCACATTTTCGTTTTTCAGTGCTATCAATTTATACCGGGCACAGCCCGGTAGGCCGAAGGCCTACTACAGGCTGCGCTCATAGTAAAATCGCCCGCGCGCGCGTACTACTTGTATTGTATGTGGTTGCCGCTGCTGACTAGTCTGTAGTTCAGAAAGTTACGGAAGTAGTTTTCACTGTCACGGAAGTAGTTTCTCTCACCGTTACGAAAGTACGCATCAAAACTACGCAAAAGCTTGAAATTTTTTTTGCGAAGGCCTCTGAATCTGAAATTTGCACACGCGTTCGTTGTCGGTATTTGACGTCTTTTGCTGGTCTCCATTTTGAAAATTGATTAGATGCTGCCGAAGATCGGCAAAACTGTGTCTAAAACTCACGATCAGCGGCAACAGCCGAAACACTCTAGGGCTGTGATTGGTCCGACTAAAAATAGATTCTGCTTTATCGCGACGAAGGAATTATTGGGCGTAGGTTAATGTCGTATCACAACAGTAATTAGTGCACTGCAGAATCGACAGGTAAGTAGTAGACAACTTGAATGTATTTTTCTATAATGTGAACTTTGTAATAATAACACTAGTCAAATTCTTATTTTTTAGTGTTAGAAATCTGAAATTAAAGTGTGGTTTGAGCGAAGAGCCGCTTCTAATGAGCTCCGCTCTCCGGGCTTGTGCCCGGAGTTTAGGTTTCCTAATGGGTTATTAAAGTTAAGGCAGTTAGGGGCAATCCCGGCGATGAATATGGCCATAAATTAGGGCCTATATATTATTAGAAACTAGCGTCTTTAAGCTCCATCGTGTGTCGCAGGAAGTGTGGATCTAACTTCAGTCAGTTTGACGTGGTACGCATTTTTCGATAGCCCCTTAAACTGAAAAGTGCGAAATTTGGCACGAAGGAGGGAGAGACATCGGGATATCGTATAGTGCAAAGAATATTTCGATATCTTGGACCATTTAGGCGTAACTCACGTGATGAACAGACAGACAGACAAAAGGACGGACAGACATTTTTGTGGTCAATAAACGTGATGTTTGACATCTTGTAACGGTGTAAATGAACGTTTGACTCCTAACTGCTGTATAGTTCCTGATGCTCGTCATCTTTATTCGGGGGGAGTTCACAACAGGCATCTGCTAGATGCGATCAGTCAGAAAATTCTTCCAATGTATGCTGACATTTGAGCCACTAACAGACTTGTCCACACCTCAGCGTTTCTGTGACAAGGTTACCTCATAAAGAGGCGCTGTATCAAGTATCCACAACCTTTACCTTTACCTTTACCTTTGTTAGAGTTAGAGAATGACATATGGTAGCCTGACATATCCAGTTTGATATCACTTCAGAGACGCAATGTCATTTTAAGTAGACTTTTATACACTTTAAGATTTGTCTTACTGGTAAGTAAAAAATCAAAAGTTATTTACACAAGAAAAGAAGTGAGCCTAATGATTTGCGAACGAAGGAATATGGAGCGTGGAAGTTACACATACTCAATGTGTCTAATAATAAACTGTTAATCGAACCATGAAACTCGTGAATAGTCAGTGATTAAGCGGCTCCCGTGTCCCTCTGCCAGGTCTGACGTCACTGGATGCGTCAGTACTAGGCAAATATCGCTGCTCTGCCGGTGGTCGCGGGCGTGCACCTGCTAGGTGTAGGCCTAGGCCTACAGGCCACACGCACACGACGTATCAATACCGCCGTGTCGGTCGACGGATCTATCGATTGCAGTTGCCCGATCATCAGCATCGACGCGCTAATTAATTATATAACTTTCGTTCAACAGATGTTGTCGACAAGACAGAACGTCAGCGGTTGGTGCATACGTGAACATGTAAGAGTACAGAGAGCGTGCCCGCAGCATCACACAGTAACCTATTGCACGACAATACATCGGGCAATATTACAAGTACAGTGACCTAAGATCACTGACACTGCGTTCAGAAAAAAGTCGGGTCCTTATTTACCGACCCTGGAGGGATGAAAGGCTGAGTTGAACTAAGCACCACAGCAGTGAGTAAACAGTCTGCCCAGGATCGCTACGTTGCGGATATCGCAGTTGTTAGCTGTTTAAACTTTCACGCTTCACTGGGACAGTGAATGCATACAGCTAGCCCAGAGCTGCTGCCCGAAAATGCAGTGGTCAGGCGTCGAACAGCGACCCAGTATGACCTATTGAATTGCGCGATCAACACTAATCCACTATATATGCACAATCTAGAGTAAAAGAGGGAACATTAACACAGCTGCTCTAGTTAGTACGATACAATATACTCTTGTTGTGCAATGTTCTAGGCAGCTTATAGGTTCAGCAGATTGGGTTTTTGTCACAACAGGACCCTTACGCTGTGATTAGCCTAGAGGCGGTTGCCTACAGTTCATATTGTACCACAGTGGAGTGGTTCTGGTGGGATTGAAGCCTATCTCAGTGGCCAACTGGCTTTCTTCAGTGCTTTGGCGTTGTTGGTTGGGTCATTTTACCTGTAAAAATCGTCCCCGAAATAACCTATAAAGTGTCGAGTGGGACGTTAAGCCTCTACTCACTCACGCACCGTCTGGTTGCCAAGACAATGAATAGCCTAGTTGTTAATAAAACATTTTGTTTTCTGTATAACTGTCTAGTGTTTGCACTGGACAGGATCTAGGTTTTATTTTCTGTGTACTCCTATGTTTTAAGATACCCCTGTGTGGTGTAACCATAAAAGAATGAAATGAATGAATAATATTTGGCACACTATATACTGAGATAATCTGCAATACAGCTGTTATAGAGTTGTCCACATCGCCTATATAATGCTATTTTTCACACAATCATTGCCCACCTGAGCTAAATATTACAACAAGTGTTCACAATGCTCAGTCTTTCACCCATATAGGCCTGAAGTATATCTTACGTCATTCAGTCAATGGCATCGCCCACTACGCTTAGTGGCAAGCCAGTTGGCGTACAGCCAGCTGTTAAGCCATGCTAATTAATTATTACAGGCGTGTGAATAGACTGTTGAAATAACTACACAGTACACACCAGCACGTCCAGTCCAGTCAGTTATATGGTTATCTATTAGCGAAAGGCACCGTGCGTTAAAGAAGCTCCCCCAACACATGTTCCTTGACCACAACACTAACCCTATTCCTAACCCTAACCCTAATGCTGACCCTAACCCTATACCACCAAACCTAACCTTGAAAGTGTGGCTACGATAGGTGCTTCCTTAACGCACGGCCTTTTTGCGATACCAGTCGATTAGCAGCGTGCCTCTGAGGCACTTGAGCTGTTAAGTGAAAATAAAATAATGTAAATTTGACTGTAAGTCTTGTAATCGTCCATCTAAGAGCTTTGAAAAGTGCTTTGCAAAGCGTTTTATAATATAACTGAATAACAGCATTTGCTTGATCCTTGAAAATTAAGTAGCGAACCTTTGCAAGTTTGTCTGTATAATGCGTGACATACGGTGAGATATGATAGTCTGACTTTGACACTCAGTATTCTGTACAGTCAGTGCTGTCGTTAGCGCTGCTTTGAGCACGTTCCTCATTTATCTTAACCCCAACCCAGTCGCGTACTATACTATAGTAGTAATACCTCGATAGCGATGACATTTGTCCATCGGGGTCGAACACGACTTCCATGTCAAGCTCGACCTCTTTCTCTCGGTGTCGACGTCGCGAGTTGTCGTAGTCGTCGTAGTCGTCGAACGCCGTCAGAACGTCGACGACGTACAGCAGTACGACCACGACCGCCGCCGCTGTCAATCGGCCGCCACCGCGCATCGTCACGAGACGACGTAGTCGCTACCAGTCACTAGATCAGCCAGTACTGACATTAGTTCGTTGGTCAACAGGTGCCCGCGTGTGTCAGTACGTGCCACACGCGTTGATTTACGTTAACGACGATTTCGAGCGAGATGCGACACCAGAAATAATATTGCGACGTCATCGGCAGAAAGGTTAACCGCTTGCAACACTACATGAAAGACGTCGATCGGTTGAAGTTACAGTAGCAGCAGAGGCAGCATCAGGTTGCTTTACGCCTGCGCAGCAATAAAGCTGCCAACTTCAATATCTACGTAGCGTCCAGGTCCAGCACGCGTAGCTGCTCACACTCAACCGCCGACTTGGCGCGCGTGTGGTCGTAGGCTCGGTGCAGTATTATTATAACGAGCAGCGCAAATGTGCAATCATTACCAACTATCATCGGCTACTGTCATCTTCCTCTCGAGACTGACTGGATGGATTGCAAAGCGCGAGATTTCATTAAGTCATCAATAATAGATAGTAATGTGGCTTTTATAATAGAAGTTAACAACTGCAGAATAATGACTGAGATTCTGAACATGATGACTGACGAGTTAAAATAACGCCAGCAATATTCTATCATCTGAACAACAAGATTGTGTTGATACTGAGATATCATTAATCATTAGTTCACTGTGACTGCTACATTTTCAGTAGGACTTTACTTTCGTGGTAGAATGTAAGACATGAGCTTGTACGGCTTTTGTCTTTTTTTGCTTGCGTTTTGCCTGAACAAGTTTATGGATGAGCATTAAGTTCAGATGTGCTATAGGCCTATGCACGGAACCGAGTGACCTAAGTTAGTTTTTTTCCTGGCAGTTTATAGTCCTACTGGCCATTCTGCCCATCCAGCTGGGCAATATATCTATAGTTTAAGCCCCGCTCCGTATTTCGCCCACCCCACGCTATCCTGCTGCCCGGTCAAAGAACGCACGCTGCCTTCCCGCACGCCTCCAGTGGCGAGGCCAATCTGTAGCTAATGCTGCCCATGGCTGTAGGCTAGGGCTTCCCAATACGCCCAGTTGCCCATGCCTTGCCGGCCGGTGCAGCGAAAAACAAAACGTTTAAGTTTTCTGGCCCTTACCCACGACCCCCAATTTTGTGCCTAAAACCGTTCCCTGGGCGCTCTAGAGCTACCCTGAAAATTTGGAGACAAGACAATTGCCCTACCTGTTCCCGAGTTATAAGGGCAGACAGACAGACAGACAAACATACTCACATAGCGCTTTATAAACGCTTAACCGCACAGCTTTAATAATAAACGGGTTTAAGACAAAGTAAACCTATGACCTATCGCGTATCCTATAAAATACGAATAGGTGTGGATTCGCTATTATGCCCGGAACAGACTGTTGACGTTACCGATTTCAGAAAACAACTTCAGTTCACTACTGTAAAATTTCGCTAAATAAAAAACAGATAAGGCCTACATCATTGTAATTACGTTATAATATTCAATACAACTAAACTACATTATAGGCCTACTGATAGTACCGAAACTTTGAAAATGTTCATTACTTAAAGTTACAATGAGTCGTGTTGTTACTTCGGCGTGATAAAGATAGCAGCATCGCTGTACTGTAAGATAGGCCAGCCACTTGAGTAGCTCCTTGAGTGATGATACGGAAATAAATTTGGCAAGTTTGTTTGGTCGAGGATAAGACAGAACTCGCTAAACGCAATAAAATTCTCGTAAAACCAAGTTGAATGACCGCGGAGACGATCTTCGGCCGTGCAGAGACCCCAGATCACATGTGGTGTTGGACAAATCGAGATTGTCAGTATAGACGCAACCTGCGCCCAGGCCGGCCGGCAAACAAGACGAAGAATAGGGCGCTGGTCTGGAGGGCGCCCCAGTAGCACCTGCTACTGTGTGACCTGCCATCACCGAACAACGACTTATCGCAACGCTTGTATATATTGCTGCTGAATTTTTAACATCGCATATAGCAGCTCCGCTCACAGGTCCCCAGCGTAGCAAGCGGAAGTCCTAAAGAGCGACTCCGGTCAGGGCCTAGGGACTACTGTGCTCCGTCTTACACTGGTGGCTAAGTGGCCTGCAATGTGGTCAGCACAGACAATATCAGCCTCGATATTCAGATAGCAGGCCTACCCAAGTCTGTCGGCCAGAAAACGTCAAAAATAGTCATTAATTACTATCAAGTGACGATACCAAATTACCAACTGCGGAGTGCAGCGTGGTACAGAATTAAGCAGCATGGACATGATGAAACTATCGTGAACAAGATTGCCTTTCATTGAAGGCGAACCACCCCGCGTGCCGTTCTGATTTTGTTCGGCGTGTGAACTTGACTTGACCTGATGATCTTGACAGGCCTATACAAACTTGATCTGTAAATTCGGAGGATGTGGGCCTGATTTTTGGAGACAGTTGCCGTGTCATCGATACCGGTGCGCAAGTTTAAACCAGTTCTTTTACATTTGCGATAAACTGCTGCAGTTGGAATCATGATCAACAAGAGGTCAGAGTAATTTCGCAAAGGCTGCACGAATGCAGTTGAGCCGCGTGACAGACAGACGGACAGACGCCGCGAACATCGGTAATAATAGTCTGCATCTCATACATTCGATGCAGCCTATAAAAGGTTTGTGACTGGGACTGTGGGGAGGTCGAAATTTCGCACTTTTTGGGCCCTGTAAAATTTAAGTAAGTGTCACGCTCACGCCCGATCCAGTTTCGCCCATCGGTTACTCAGTCGGTATCTCAGGTTTACCGGGTGGGGTGACAGGTGATGCGGCGGCTGCGCCAGTCCTATCCGAAACTGGTTGCCTTGGGGTCCGTATATCAGTGAAGATACTGTCTAGAAGTAACGATATGCTGTGCAAGATGCACTCAATCGATGAGACCAAACACGAATCAACTATAGTAGCGATGTATTAGCAGCGAAACATAGCAAAATACACTCTGGAAAAACCTGTGGACAAAATATCCACAATTGGTCCACATTATTGTGGACATCCTACTCATCCACAATCATGTGGACTGTTTGTCCTCAAAATGTGTATATTTATTTGTGGACTATTTATCCACATTCATGTGGATACCAAAGTCTACATATTTGTGGACCATTTCTCCACAAAACCGTGTGGATAAGATGTCCACAGTAAGCTGGTTCCGGCTCTTTTTCGAAGTTGGTTCTCCGCCTTATCTTATTATTGCTCTACACCTGTGTGGACAAAGTGTCCACTATGTTTCGTCCACAAACACTGTGGGCAAAAAAATCCACAACACTTTTCAGTGTGTATAGCGAAACATAGTGATAGGCACAAGCGCATCGTTACAATCAGCCAATCAGGTCGTTCATAGTCCACAGCCAACATCAGTTAGACGCAATGTCCTATTACAAGCGACGCTACTAGTCCAGTCGAACCCTAGGCTGCGCTCTAGTCTAGGCCAATCGTCAACGCGCAGCATTCAACTGACGACTATCGTCGATCGGATCGCCAAAGCGCAACATGCTGCGCAACATCACTGTAGGGGCCTATGCAACTAATGCTATGTAAACTGATTGACGACGAACGCGGAAATGAGAGATAGGCAACTAGCTGGTCCCTTTATACCGGGCGAAGCCCGGTAGGCCGAAGGCCTACGGGCGTAGTCCATAGTAAAATCGCCCGTGTGCGCGTACTGAGTTGGCCGTTGCCGCTGCTGACTAGTCTGTATTTTTGCTTGTCACAGAAGTACTGTCACGAAATTTCCTATCAAATGTCCCGAAAGTCTACTTTTCGCCGTTACAGAAGTAGTAAGTAAAAAGCGCAAGGAAATTTCTTTTTTATGCGAATGCCTCTGAAGCTGAAATTTTTACACGCGTTCGTCGTGGGTATTTGACGTCTTTTGCTGGTCTCCATTTTTTTAAATTAGCCAAGATTGACAGAGTTAGATGCTAGCTGTGGTATTTATTTATTCCCAGTTCGCTCACTTTGACTAATCTGCACACTTCAATTCCAATCACCAGAGGGCGAGCCTATAAAACAGCCAATATCGCGACGAAGTGGGTTAATGTCGTATCACAACAGTAATTAGTGCATTGCAGAATCGACAGGTAGCCTAAGTAGTAGACAAATTGAATGTATTGTTCTACAATGTGACATTTTTAATAATAATTTGTAATAATGACCGCGAGTAGCTGTGGTATGTAAAAAGTAATGTTTGCAAACAAATAACGTTATCCTTTGTGGCCTAATGCATAAGGCGTTCGCCTACGGAGCCCACGGAGCCAACGACTGTGGGTTCAAGTCCCACCAAGGTCGTTTGTAATTTTTTTTTAATTTCTCGAATTATGGTAAGTAAATCGTATGTAAATCTTTTTCCTTATAATAATACTAGTCAATTGCTTCTTTTTCAGTGTTAGAAATCTGAAATAAAAGTGTGGTTTGAGCGAAGAGCCGCTTCTAATGAGCTCCGCTCTCCGGGCTTGCGCCCTGAGTTTAGGTTTCCTAATGGGTTATACCGTAACCATAGGCAACCGCGTAGGGCCTGTGATTGTTCCGTCAGGCGGGCCCTGTGATTGGACAATTGGACAATTCCGATCCATCGCATAAAAATACAGTAACTATAAGCGGGGCCTATTTCTCCACATAAGCGATGGGTCAATCTCAACACACATACTTGTCGCTGATCATCTATGTTATGTTAAGCGACGTTAAACCAGGGTAACCGTAAATGCAACACACAGACCGAGGTCGGCGTTGTATGTGCTCTTTTGGCGGAAATGGTAGGCGACTTTGGAGTTAAGTGTGTACTCCATAGTTACGATTTTCAGTTTCTAGCATTTTAGCACTTTTTGAACGTTTAGCTTTAGCTTTCAGAACATTTTAGTATGACCATCTAGCAACATACTGGATTGTAGGCCTAGTTGTTTATAGTTGTGAAAAAGTAAAAGTATAAAGCAAAATTGTTTGTATTATATTTATCTGATAATAAAGGGTTTCATTATTCATGTTGTTATTTATTGTAATCAGAACCGCGGCTTTCACATTCGTGGTTTCGTGCAAGTTCTTCAATTAGAGTGCAGGGTGACGTGACCCCACCCATGGCAATCGTAAAATATGGGGACAGCAGACAGCTGCATATACATTGACAGAAACCCGGCCAAATTCACAAACGATTTTATGACACGTTATACGACATTTTTTGAGCCCACTGAAATTGTACATTTGTCATAATCAATCGACATAGTACACGCCGAAGAATTTCACCCTACCTGCTGGACTGATTCACATAATTATTTTGGTTTCCCTAATTGGTTACTGCTCAACGACTGGGCTTGATTCCGTGTTATAGCTTAACGCTTGCATCTGATTTTATCTTTGCTTACGTACTTAATAACTGAATATTCAAGTTGGCTGCTGTTTCTTATCTGCTGATGATCACGCTTGCATTCTAACTAGTAGCTTTTGGTGGAAAACTCGCCACAAAATCTTATGAGTACTTGCGACAGTTTTTGTGAATTGACCTGTGACGTCATACGATCATCTTACAGCATCGTAACTTATGTCATAGGATGATCATATGACATATTGTAAGATAGATTTTATGACATCATTTGTGAATTTGGCTCTAGGAATGTGAAAGACACAGTTTAGTGGTTGGCACAGTTAGGCACAGGCTTTTGTGGTATATTGCTTAGAATGCTGTCACTCTTTGGAATGCTTAGGGCTGTAGTTATATTCACCATGCACATGTATCACAGTGAATAAGGATTGAAAAATGTTATCCACTGCACACAGTTTGGTGGCATGAAAAAAGTGTGTGACTGTACGTGCACATGCACTGTCAATGCACGGCAAATAATAGTTAAGTAAATGGTTAGTAAAACTATTTGCAGTACGAATATGTTCTAGGTGGCACTGAGGGCTGTTCCAGAAAAAGATTTCTGGGCCCACATGTCTGACAGCACCACACCAGTAATGTAAGGTCTATACAGCTTACTGAATTTTAGGGAGTCTATGGACTGACAGCAGATATGTGGCAAGGTAGTGCACATGAAAATCTGTGGACACGCCAACATGGACTGACACAGATTCAGTTCCTTCAGTTTCTTACCAAGAATTTAACATTTTGATAAGTGCACAAGGAACAAGGTGGATGAGTGTGCAGGGTGCATACTGTTAACGTTTCTGTTGACTCTAATCACCGTACGTGCACACCGTTAATATGCGAGGATAACATTTTTCTAGTACTAATATCACCGAGCCTGTTAGGGTTTCTGGTTTTACCACATCTCTGGCATTTGGTGACATACCCACTGCAAACTTACCACTATTATAAAACTGACTCTAACTCTGAACCTGACATAACCATAATGCTAATCCTAAACCATATTCATTGATGTGCAGTAATTTGCAATGAAGTGAAGTGGTGGAACCCCAAGAGAGAAGGAATGCTTAGGCCTATCGTCTGATGTCCATTAACCTTCACATTAACCTTAGGACCATCAGAGAGACTGTTTCTAGCATTTTATCATCTTTTTGAAAATGTCTAACACAGTTCTGTTGAACTTGGAACTGTTAAAGCTTTCCAATATGCCATTTTAAATTGTACATTACTGTATTATACAGACATCACTGTATGATACAGAAGTTGTTCTAGTGATAGAAGCAATGGGACCTGATCCGGATCAGAGTCATCCTGTTTCTAAAATCATTTCATGGATCTGTCCAGTACATTTTTGGCTAGATTGTATGATCTCCATATTAGACATGATAAGCTGTGCAAAAATTGACATTGTTGTGATAGGATTACTGACAATAGTGAAACAGGTTAAGCCCATAACATAAAAGGTGATATCTTTGCAATGAAGATAAAGTGAATAATAAAACATTTCAGAAGTGTACTGTTAAACAGTTAGTTTAATTTTATTTGTTTGATTTAGATGGCAACCCTGTTTGGCCAGTCTGTGGACATTGGCAGCGATAAACACTCGATAGTTGATGATTTCATGTACGGCTCCAATGTTGCAAGCTCACATGTCTACATTCGTCTAGGTACATTTCTGTTTAATCATATCTTATTGTTAAATGCTAATCATGTTTGCAATTGCATTGATGTCGAATATGGTCTCTTGTACAGTGGCTGAGTGGTTAGCATTGCAGCTTGTGGTGCAAGGGGTCAAGGGTTTGACACTCATGGACTCTGTGCTCCAATTGCCCAGTGAGGCGTGACAGTCTGAGCAGCTAATAACTGTGATATCCATCACGTAGTAGTCCTGGGCAGACTGTTTATTCACCATGGTGGTGCCTTGGCAATCTCGGTAAATGAGGACCATTCGTGGATTGATGCATGGGTGGTAGGTAAAACTGTGATCCCCTGAAAACGTGTGCCATATCTGATGCCTCTGTGGTGGGGTTGGCCTATAAAGTATATTTTATATTGTTGCTCTGTTACTGACATTTTATATTTAACATATTTATATTATTAGATTTATATGATGGCATGGTCGCTCACTAGGTGAGGCATCAGATTCGTGATTAGTAGGTCACGGGTTCAAGTTTTGCCGTGTACCACTGCATAGTAACCTTCAGCAAGTTATTTACACTTAACAGTAAACAGACACACCACGCAATGCACTAGCCACATCTGTGGTCTCGCAGTGTAAGCTGGTGACTGGCTGAGGGCTACAGTAATGGAGATCAGCTCCACCCAGTGGGCCACGTGGCTAAGGAAGGACTGTACTTTTTTGTACTTTTATAATAGAAAATGATATCTTTTTGATGTTCTTTTTAATGTTCTTTTCTGCTACTAATTGTTTCTGTATAGGTATATAAATAGACTAAAGATGTTGGAATGTTTTTGCATTCTTGGTATGGTTATTTCATTTAGTGCAGTTAGGAATGTGGTCACTTCTTTTCCTCAAGAACACACTTTGTGCAGGCTTTTATGTATTTGTGGCCTTATACTCTGGTGGAGAAACTTGCCATAGATTGGAGTTGTGAGGACCAAGTGGGACACTTCTGTAGTGATTTTGTTGTTAATGTTTAATTACTGTATAATTATTAGTTAATAAAAATTGCTGTGATTGATTAAGGTTTTCTGCGTAAGGTGTACGGCATTTTAAGTGCTCAATTGCTGATGACAACACTTGTTGCAACACTTTTTGTTGCTGTGGGATCTCTCAAGGACTTCTTGCACTCAAAGTAAGATGCTTCATAACTTGGTTATTAGTGTCTAATTGTACTGTTAATCAATGATAATCATTTGATAATCAAATGAAATGATTGGTTAAACAAGGGCAGCTGCTGCTTGGACTGGTAGTGCATTTTAAGTGCATTCACTAGGTGGCACCACTGCAGCATACTGTAGTGGCAGCTGGAGGCAGGCCGGTAGCCAGCCTGGCCAGAACGTGCTGATGGACAGATGGACAAACACACAAATTAGTACCCTGTATTGCTATGCTATCTTTGATGACGTAGTACTATAAAGAAAACCCCCGTGTGGGTCCGGGGCTTAGAATAGACCCACTCCGTTTCCTGGCCGGATGTCGTAAGAGGCGACTAAGCCAGGCACCTCTCAACCTCCGTGGCCTCATCTAATTACTGATGATGGACTGGAGTGAAAGAAGGAACATTCGGAAGAGGGACCCCTTGTGGGAACCCTTCCGCAAGAACTCAGCTCTTTGCAGCTGACAGGCGAACCAGTCATGGTTCAAAAAAAGAAGAAACCCTCAGGTGCCCGACGGAAGCT
>Ga0126335_1001190_pt1 | contig 14217 bp, 12 predicted proteins | sample OlaspJWI45metaG_FD_108409 | JGI IMG/M metagenome (GOLD analysis project Ga0126335, IMG submission 108409) | Marine gutless worms symbiont microbial communities from Oahu, Hawaii - Olavius sp. 1 OAHU.JWI-45 metaG | ecosystem: Host-associated > Annelida > Digestive system > Unclassified | place... | reverse complement strand
TACGTAGTAACGTTGATGTTGCAGTCTAGATGTTATTTCTCTCTCTTTATGTCTTTTATTCCGGTCTGTCTGTTGTAATGTTTTAGTGTTCTTAATACTTTTTCTTATTGCCTTTGATTCTGGCGCTTGTTTACCGAATAAATGTGTTCATAAAACTGCTGTTGTTGTCGCAGCAATTTCGCAAGGAAGTGGCTGGTCACCAGGAAGTGGTGATGAGACTTGAGAGAGCTGGGACATTTCTACGTCATTTTGGACGCAAACAAGATTCCGTTTACGTTCGGACACTACTGATGTCGACCAAACTTCGCTGGAAAAAACTCGTGACGAAACTGGATGAGAAAAGTCGTTTACTGACGCAGGCCAGCCGCGAAGACAAACGGGCAAGTTTTATGTCCGCTACTGGTCGGTGTTATAGTTTTGTTTGACGTGGGAAAGTTAAATCAGTCCAATTCATCAGTAGCATGCATTACTCTGTGTGCATAGCGCTGAATTTTTGACCGGGAAATGCCCAAAATGGCGGTCACAAATCAGGTAGCAGACTCGGAAGCCCCAGTTTTTTTATTCACATAGCTTAGTCTTGTTAAGTTACGGAGATAATTTTGGAGATATTTGCTTGTTACTCACGGACGGACTGACAGACACAACAACACGTGTCATTACTACAGCTGTCCAAAATGTTATCAGATCAGCTAATAAATACGTATTGTGGTTGGTGGCATGGCACAATGGTTAACATCGTGGTCGGATCAACGAAGTTAATCAACGTTGGGCCTGGGTAGTACTTGTATGGGTGACCGTCTTCGGATGGGTAACCAGCCAACTAGGTCGACTCAGCCTTCCATCCTTCCGGGGTTGGTTAAATGAGGACCAGCTTTTGCTATGAAGGCAAACGCATGGTTCATACTATTCGCGGGTGAATATCTGGGTGTGCAGGTAAAGCTGTGAGCCTGTGAGATCTCTTACAACGAGTGCCGTACCTCAGCGCTCTGTGATGAAGTTGCCTCACACAGAGGCGCTATGTCAAGTGTCCCTTACCTTCACCTTTATCTTTTACTCTATGTTGACTGTTGAATTACTGATGGTTACGTGGTGTGAACTTGCAGTTTCACGACTCGTGGAAATCGCTCTGTGACTGGCTGGACAGTCAGGAGCAAAAACTGAGACAGTTGTCAACAAACACAACTGCCAAGATGAGGCAAGATCTCGAAGAACTTCAGGTGCCGTACCGTCGACTGGGATTACTCTGAAATTTGCGCTTTTTACTGTCTTGGGTAGAATTTAAGCAGCGTCTTTTCAGTCAGTCATTGGGGGTCTAACGTCACGTGGCTGACAAAATATTAATGTTGCTGCATCGTGTAGAACCTTAGATGATACAGAGATTTGGCGCCAGATTTAGGTATTTAGGGGCTCTTGGCTATATACCATTACAAGTCCTCCAGTCCTTACTTTCACCTTGCCCTATTATCTACTTTCTACACTGGGGTTCGGGGGTATCACCAGATGCGCCGCGGTTTTGACCGTTTTTCTGACTTTCACTTTTTGATTGGTGGATGTTCATGGGCTGAATAAATGGTTTTGTTATTTTTCCTTGAGTTTAGGGTTCTGGGTTGTGGCCCTTTTAGTTCACTAGTAATCTAGGCCTGAGTAGATCTGTATGTAAGCATACAGTGTATACAGAGTCATTTTGAACCTTTCAAGTTGTGCAAGATTTTTCCCTGACAATGTTTGTGAGTCAAGAGATCCCATTTCCCCCTAAAGGCATCTCTGCTGGTGGATGTGCTGTAGCAAGAGATGTCGTCGAAGCATGCTGAGTACTCATTGACAATGAGACTTGGACGTAATCTTAAAGACCGCTGTACAAAGGTCGACCCCGAGAGAGATGTCCTTGCCGGAATGCTGGACCAGCTCAAGAACAAGTGGAATTCTCTGCGATCTGTCGCTACTCAAAGGTATAATGCATTTGTTAAGCCGTAGTCTAAAAGTCTTAAATGCAGTTAAACTCGGCGCTTGACAAGGGCTTTTTATACAGCCCACAAACATTTTTGCACCACTCCGCATGTCAGCCGCATGCTCGTGTATGGAACAGTCTGTAATAGCTGTATTACTACAGGTACTTTCCTGGACTTATCAAAAGACGTCATACCCTAGATGTCACTATGATCTAAAGAAATATTTCTTCGCTACACAAATAATAAATACTTGGAACAGTTTGCCAGAATCTGTCATCTCTGCTAGTTCTACTGACTCCTTTAAGAATAAGCTAGACAAGTTCTGGAGCAATCAAGATCTTCTTTATAACTACAAGGCTGAATTAACCGGAATAGGAAGTAGAAGTTTCATTAATAATTTATATTGATACACAATATGTTCTATATAATTTGGAGGGCATAGAGGCTACGGCCTGCGCCTTTGTCTTAACTTCATTTGCTTTGCTTTGCTTTGTGTAAAGTTGTCTGGCTGGATGTAAACAGGCAGACCAAGTTAGACGAAGCTCTACTGTCTTCTGGTCGTATTTCTGACGCACTACAGGCGCTGATGGATTGGCTCAGCAAGGCCCAGAGTTATTTGACTGAAGACCAACCTACACTCGGCGACCTCGACACCGTCACCATGCTGCTTGAACAGCACAAGGTACTGTGCTCTGTGCATCTTTCTCGGTCGTTGGTGGCCGAAATATTTGTAGTTGCCATTAACGCAGATGTAACAAATGTTCAGTTTTGGAAAAGTGATGTTAGGCATTTTTGGCATGTCCCCATATATCATAGGCTAGCAGCTTTTTTAAAATTTCAGGCCTATTTAGTATTTAGCTATATAAAATGGGGCCTATCAATACTTGTGAATAAAAAGCTATTTACTTAAAATATTGAATAGTTTAAAAAATATTTTGGTGGCATGGTGTAGTCTATATCTTTCTGGAATCTGTCTGTCTGTTTGTTTGTTTTTCATATGATATCTTCCGCAATCCTTGACACAGACAGCTCATGGTTGATGTATGTGTACATTTTCCTAATGGAAACCATAAGGTCGTATGTCAAGGTCATGACCGAGTGAAGATCACACAAGCAAAATTAGCATCGCAGTGATGCAAATGGCTAGCCCTTGACTTAAAGGTGATCTTATCAGAGGTCGACCGAAACCGGTTTATACAGTTTCGGGCAAAATTGAAACCAGAACTGAAACTGAGTCTCTGCTTAGAGCCAGTACCGAGACTGAAACCGAAACTATGGTTAGGGACATTAGTCATCGCTGTTAACCTTAAGAAGTATTTGACTGTGCACACCATTCGACAGAATACAGGCAAAATGTTGTACACTTTTGAACGTCTATCACCAGGGCCGGCGTTAATGGCTTGATGGTGACTAAGGACGGACACGGCTCTTGGGTTCATTCCCAAGAGCCGTGGAAAGGATAGAAGATAAATAAGTAAACCAGCAGGAATTTAGTTTTGGTCATTTAGCACCGAAACCACTTACAAGATTTAGCCGAAACCGAAACTCGCTGCAGTGCTTCCCGCCGAAACAGAAACCGAAACCACACCGAAACTGAGTTTTCTCTCAGTTTCGGCGCCGATACCGAAACCAGAAACGAAATTCCGTCGATTTTTAAATCTGATCACTAATACTGATGGTATGTTACAGCTGTTCCAGCAGGAGCTATCCAGCCGTCAAGCTGTGGTCGATGCTATACGTGGCTCAGTTGACAACAGCAACTCTGAAGTGAGATCTCAGATTGAGACACTCAACACCACGTGGCATGACGTCAACAGACTGTCTGAACTAAGAGACTCAAGGCTTCACGAAGCACTAGTTTTGGTCAGTATAGAAGAGGTGTACATTAGTAAGTAAGTAAGTAAGTAAGTAAGTAAGTAAGTAAGTAAGTAAGTAAGTAAAAGAACTCTTATGTAGCCCACTGTTGAATGCTGAATGTGATGTCAGTTGAAATAGAGCATTGACAAGTGGGTTGCATATTGGGCCTAGCCTTATAGCCAGCCTTAGCACTGACCGTGACTACAGTAAAATCCTAACTAGTGCTACGTCCCCACAAAGGAACAGAACAGAACAGAACGACGCCAGACAGCGCTTGCTGCTAGTGATCTGCGACTAAGACATTTTGTACATTTTTATGCATCCAGATGCCGGCAGAAAGCCGTTTTGAGTGCATAGAAGTGAGAATGCCAGGGAATTAATAAACAAGAAAAACTAAGCGAGCCAGGCAGGAGTCTTTCAGCCAGGTTATCTGACCGGGTGTGCCCTGGTGCAGCGCCGTCACGGCAGAGGTAGCAGTCTTAAAATTTTGAAGTTTTCCTCTTAAAGTTTTTAAGACTTAGCCGTGATTGGTTGTGGGTGTCTGGAGGGGTTTGTATTGGGGGGAAATGTCATGGGCAGTTGTCAAGGACCGAATGTCCGGGATTCGTTTATTCATCTGTGCAGGCGGAGGAATTTAACGAAGCAGTTCAAGTTGTTCGTGACTGGTTGCCTCAGTCCGAAGCCGAACTCAAATTTCGAGCCATAACTGAGGACGAGGAAGGAATATTGCAGCTTATTGAAAACCACGAGGTACTTATTGCCGTATTGACTTACAATTTGTTATCTAGCTCAAGTTTTGTTCGTAAACGCCACAAAGATTTAGTCACTCATTTCGAATTAATTGTCATTTTCGCTTTTATCAGACGACAGTCCTTTGGACTTTGGTTCATCCCACGTCCATAGAGACGTATTGGGCCACACGCTGACGCCATTCTGATCTATCGAAAGTTGTCACCTCTGCCTCCTCTTAGGTGAGTCTCATTCTTTGCAGATCCTTCTTGACTACACCTCTCCAGTTTGTCCTTGGCCGACCTGGTCCCCTCTTGAACCTCCCAGTGTAGTGCTTGCTGTGGAATGTGCTGGTGGTCCATTCACAGCACGTGACCAAGTAGTCTTCTTTTACTGAGAGTGCTTGCAATGCTGTGTTGTTTGGTTCTCACCCTAACTTCTTGATTTGTTATCTTGTCTTTCCAGGAGACACTTAATATGCTTCTTAGCCACCTGTGATGGGCACCATCCAGTCGTTTCAATGATGTTGCCATTAATGGCCACGTTTCTGTCCTATATAGGAGAGTCGATAGGATGACAGATTCATACAGTCGCATTTTCACTCTTAAACGCATTTAACGGCTCTTCCAAACCCCCTTCATATTTCCATTATCTGCCACCGCTTTTCCAATGTGCACCCTGACATCCTTTTCACAGCTTCCATTGTATGAGGTATAGCTGCCCAAATAGCAAAAATTGCCGACTGCTTCGAGATCTATTCCTGCTGCCTGAATATCCGATCGATCATACCAAGTACTGGTGGTCATCACTTTACACTTGAGTGGGTTTTGAAACAGTCCCACTTTACTGAATTCTTCTTCTGAAGTGGTTAGTTGCATGTTGGCCCGCGTCTCATCGATAAGTGCAATATCATCTGCAAAGTCCGAATCACATAACTGTGCATCTTCCGACCATATGATGCCTCCAGTAGTTCTTTCTGTAGTCCTTCTTAACTTCCAGTCTATCGTTATTGCAAACAGCAGTGGCGACAAGATACATCCAGACAATAGTACAACTACACTATTGTAACCATACTCGTATGAGTAAATGAACCGTGGTTCAGTTACCATGGTTTGATCATGGTTGAACTATGGTTGAACCATGGCAATTGAATCTTGGTTCGATCATGTTTTTAGTACCATGGTTGAACCATGGTATTTTGGGATCGGGAAAATGTCATATAGTTGTGTGCGTGTCTCTGTAGAAGTTTCAAGAGCAGCTGCACAACCGGCAGCCTCAGATCGAGCGGATAGCTGAGTTGGCGGACGAGATCCTGACATCGTGTCACCCAAACGCTGTGCGCTTTGTCCGCTATTACTTGACAATCACGCAGACGCGCTGGCAACAGGCCGTACACCGGTGTGATCAGCGAGCTGTGCGGCTACAGGATGCTCTGAGGGCGGCGCGTGGTAGTGCGGCCCTGGTCGACGAGCTGCTGGCATGGTTGACCGAGGCACATGCACTGCTGACCGCCAAGGACAGGGACCCCGTGTCAGACGATTTGACCGTCGTCGAGTCTCTGCTTCGTGAACACCTGGTTCGTATACGCGATTGATCACTCTAAGATTTTAGGCCACGTCTCATGCATTTGATGCGGATGTTTAAGATGTGTCTGTCAGTCAGTCTGTTTGTCACACACATGCTCGCCTTTGGACTGGAGACTCATGAAGGACAAAGGAACATTGTGTTATATGGGGGTCCTGATCCTCCACAGAGAAGGGAAGGGTAAGTGGGGGAAATATTTACATTGTATAGTATATAGATATGACTGTTCTAACTCATTTGTGTTCGCCATATGGCGTCATGTTCAATGCAGCCTCTGCTAGATTACTTGGGTCACGTGTTGTTTTGACGTGGATGGGTCTCTGAACTCACAGAGATTTTGAGGTGAAAATTTTGCACGTCAGCTACGAGGGCATAGCGGCGTGGCAGATTGGTAGAGCATAGGTCGCGATCAACGAAGTTAATCTACGTCGGGCTAGGTTAGTACTTCGATGGGTGACCATCTGCGGGTGGGTAAAACATCTTAGACATGTCACCAGCCAGTTAGATCGACTCAGCCTTCCATCCCTCTGGGGTCGGTAAATGAAGACCAGCTTTGGCTGGGATTGCAAAGACAGGTATGGTTCATTGCATTCGTGGATAAACGTGTGGGTGTGCTGGTAAACATTCTCAGATGAGATTCGCTAAGAGGCGCCGCACTATATCGACTGTTCATTTGCTTATGCCTTCGACTTTACTCTCTGCACATCGGTTTGTTGTTTTCCAGGAGTTTCACGAAGATCTGTCAGTAAAGAACAAGGAAATGGAGCGGTTGGCAGTGGCGTCTACTCAGCAGTTGGCTGGCGACGCCGATGCCGTGGGGGCGCGGGTGGCTATCTTACACAACAAATGGCGAACCGTTTGGAGACTGTCTGTTGATCGCAAGAAACTGTTGCAGGACACTTACGATCATCTTCAAGAGGTTTCCATTTCTCGATACTTTTTCACTTAGCAGCGTGATGTGTATTTTTGGACGTCTGTCTGTCTGTCTGTCACACGACAATTTTCAAAATTTTCGACATAGACAGTTCGGTTCTGATATAGCGATGCATCTTCGAAAACTATACGGGTCCAGTTGGTGTATGAAAGTCATCAAGTAGGGGTTAAAGTAATGGCAACAGAAAGCCCAAATTCGAGTGGTCGCCTTCTAGCCTTGTATTAAAAGACAGTTCTGCACTTTTCAAGCAAAGTTAGCTGAGGTTGTGACCGAAATGCTTTCATCTTTTCCGATTTTTTCACTAACTAACTTTTTTATTGCTGTATTTGTTTGCTTTTGTCATTATACTGTTTGTATCAGTTGAAGCTGTCAATTCAGTGTTGCTGCTATGTTCTTGTTTATATGAATGCGATAAAGTCTGATTTAGATTAGCGGGACTTTCCCTGTATCATAGCTACACGGAAAGTCGGCGGCTAGCCACGAGCTTGTCAGAGGTTAGTGGCCGACTTTGGACGGTCTGTCGTGTCGGCGGCAAGTCGGCGTCAGACGATATAATGTAAAGACATCAACGACATGACACGATAAACACCAACTTTCGCGGGCCGTGCGTGTGCCTCCACCAGTCAGATCTGTATATAGCATGCGTCATATCTGACGTCATTGTTTGCATTAGTAGACAGACTGAACATCTCAAGATAGCGGTTGTATTTTGCTCGGCTAATTTAATAAAATTCGTTCAGAATGAGCCCGTGATGCGGAACACAGGTCATGCATGCCAGCAGAAAGAAGCAGCTGGCATGCATGAAGCCAAATAATTCAACTCTGTGGAATGACGAGTGATTCGTGTTATAGTTATTATTTCAGGCACACTAGTGGGGTCAAACACCTGCAGCTTTCTGGCCATGTCCGGCCTATACCAAATAGCTATTTATATTTATGACAGCAAACGGACTTTGTCGCCGATAAACCCGCAGGACCCGCGGGGTCCCGCCGATTTGTCATGGAGAATTTTTACGGGGAAAGTCTGCGGCAAGTCATATCGTGATGCTTTAATGTAAATCGGACTTAAGTCAGACTTCTACATGTGTGGTGATCTACCTCATGTCTTGTCTTTGGGTGTCCTTGGTAAAAGGGTTGGCCGTATCATATGAACAATCTTTCTCCACTGATGTCTGTCTACTGTGCACCTTGCTAACCCTCTTACCGACAGTCCAGTTCAAATGATCTACTGCACATTACGTGGCAACAGATAGTAGTCCCACTTGCTTGCACTCGCTCAAACTTGCTGGGACATGCTCGCACTTGTTTGCTGACACTGGCTCTGAGTGGGAGCGGTTACTACGAGCTAGTGTGAGCAAGTCCCAGCGAGTTCTAGTGAGTGCCAGCAATACTTGAAATGAGTAAATGAGGATCAGCTTCGGCTGGGAAGGCAAAGGCATGGTATGGTTCATTTCATTCATGGATAAACGTGTGGGTGTGCAGATAAAACTGTTAAATCCCTCGACAACGCGTGCCATACCTGAGTGCCTCTGCCGTGAGGTTCCTCTACTAAGGGGCGCTATACATCAAGTGCATGATCTTTACCATTTTTACTATCTCTCGCCACACAACGCAACGCACACTGAGCGCAACGCATGTGGAAACGACTCTTACATTTCTAAACAGTGTAACGCCTCATGTTGCTGCTGTTTTCGTTTTCAGCTGGAGAATTTCAAGAGTTTTGACTTTGACGAGTGGAGACAACGCTACATCGCGTGGATCCGCGACAATAAGTTTCGAGTGACAGACTTCTTTCGTCGTCAGGACAAACGTGGAGAAGGAACGTTAATACGTGAACAGTTTGTCGAGGGAATGATGGCCTCAAGTATGTTTTATACTTGATTCACTTTTTATACTTCCGATAATATCTACACCGTGTCCGGAAAAAAATGGTACCATTAGTGTTTCCGGCATAACTTTGACAAACACAAATATATAGTTGTAATTTTAGCACGGAATGTCGTTAAGGTAATGCGAAACCAAACTAATACAACAAATATCTGCTGCACCTAAACACTGTCACTACTTTTACGTTGTGAATTAAACGATCTTTATTTAAAATGCTCAACGTCGTAACTGACAACTGCAAGAAAATCACACCAGAATATCAGCCTGCAACTGTTCGATTCAACTAGTCAACGAAGGCATCAAAGGCCGCAGTTATCGCAAAAACACAATGTCAGAATTAAAAGCATTGCTTGAAGTGACCATCGCCTGCCCTGACACAAGCTGAACGACGACGACGCCACTGACGCACAGCTGCAGCAATGACGGTGTGATATATATGCTGATGTGCCGGTAAGAAGCTATTCACTCACTCAAATGACGGAGTGATCCAGCTTGGCAAACTCGGTTTGATGTGCTGTTTGAGGTCTTCGAGATCAGTGATGCTTGTTTTGTACACCTTCTCTTGCAGTATGCTCCACATGCTGTAGTCAACCGGATTGAAATCTGACGAATTTGGAAGCCACAATAGTGGCGAGATGAAGTCTGGCATTTCTCTTTCCAGGAACTTCGCGGTAGCGCGAGCTCCAATGTGCTTCTTCACTGTCATGCTGGAAAATGTACCACGCCGCTATCCAGTAACAGCATGTTGCACAGAACAGTGTTGCAGTAATATACTCTTTGTTAACTTGACACCACCTTCCAAGATGTGGATTTCAGTACAGCCGAGAGTAAACACGGCGACGCTAGACCATTTTCGTGAAAAAGGCATTTCGATGACGTCAAACTTATTATTAGGCCTACATAGTGTTGTGCAAGTAGACTTGATGGTACTTTTTATAATTTTTATCAGTTACCTTAAATCTTATGATGCATTGTTTCAGAAATAATGAAAATTTGTTGAACTTTATCAAAGTTATGCATAAAATATTAGTGGTTTTCTTTTTTCTGGACACAGTGTATATGTTTGTATATTTATTTGTATGTTTGTTTGCTTATAACTTGGGAACAGCTGAGACGAACGTCTCCAAATTTTCAAGGTAGCTCTAGGGCACAACAAATTGGGGGTAAAGTTCTTGGGTAGGGGCCACAATTAATAATTTCATGGCCCGTATAGGCTATGCAGCAACGAGTGTAGCCTGTGTTCGGCCAACATAGTTATGGTGCATGACGACAGTTTATTTATACCACACGCTCGACTTCTTGGCTCAGATTGAGCCGGCAGTCACGTGCGGGATTTCTGTAGACGTATTTTCCCTACATTATCTCCACAAAAACGAGTTTACCTATTCTGTTCGCGTGTCTGTCTTTATGCAGGTCTAAGGATGTAGGCTATGTCTGTTCGCTTATAACTCAGGAACGGGAGAGGCGATTGCCTTCAAATTTTCAGGATGCCTCAGAGATAGTTTTACACGCGAAAATTTGGGGAGGGGGCACGTGTAGATGCCAGAAAATTGGCACTTTTCCTTTCTTGCGGGACCAGCCGGCCATGCGCCAAGGCAGGCAGATTGGGTGTTGTGATGGGCACTGGACAGGCTATAGGCACAGGCAGAAAATGAGTAGCCTATATGCAATAGAAACAGGCGTTAGTGCTGACATGCCGGCATGCATACTACACACGGGCACAGTAAGTGGGTGCCTTGGGCGGGCGAATAGCCGAACGCGGCTGCCTACGTAATGCCCGACTAAGCGAGCAGAATTGCTAGTTCATAATAATTGTTGTTTGCATGTGAACTTGGTGAAACATTCGACTTTATTTAAAATAAAATTGATTTAAAAAAAGACAAATAAGTAAAAATTGTGTCACGGAAAATAACCATTATAATAAAAGGTTGCTAGTTAAAACTGTAACAACTTGGTGATTAATTTGTGTGTATTTTTTCTTCAAATTTTATGTGATTTTTTGTTGCTGTTTTATTTATTTGTTATCGTTGATTTCTGATGTGGCGTGGTAGACTAAAGGCCCCTGTACATAAACGATTTTGTCATCTGGCAAATCTGTCCAACGTGTAGGACCAACATGTTGGATAGGCCTACTGTAGTCATCTTATTGCATGTCAAATACTTGCTTATATATGAGGGATTTATTGTTCGATGTATTGTAGAATTCCCCACAACTCGCACGGAACTCAACGCTGTCTTTGATATTTTCGACCGACATCGAACTGGTGAAATTTACTACAGTGAATTCATGGAGGCTCTTCGGCCAGAACGTCAGGTAGGCTACAGCTTCAACTTGACTGTTTCAGCGTCGCCAGTGTGATTAAACGTCTGGCGTTTGGCACTTGTCCGCGAAAATGGTGGGTGGAGCAGGTCACCACGATCACGGAGCTCTCTCCTTCTGATGCTTGGAGTGTTGCGACGGATCGGTCAGCACGGAGGGCGCTACGACCCGTCGACAGTCAAGCGTAGAGAGAGAGAGAGAGAGAGAGAGAGAGAGGAGAGAGAGAGAGTGTGTGTGTGTGTGTGTCTATGAGCAATAACGCTCAGCGGGCTTAATTAGGTCAGAGTGACCAAGTTTTGGTGTGTGGTCAAAGTTAGTATGCCTCTGTGTGCCAGATTACAAGTCTATGTCCTGTGGCTGCGATTTCCGACACTCTGGTTAACAGACAGACACAAAGACGTGGTTCAAACACTTCATACGACTAGTTCATCTGGGTTATCTTACATGGTGGTGTGATGGTGGTTTTGTGCCATGTCAGGCGGGAGTTCGACGTTCGGCTGGTCGTTCTGCCGTCACCGACTCTGAGTTAATACAAGACGAGGTCGAGACCCAGCTGTCATTCTGCCAGTGTCGACGACTCTTTCCTGCCACTAGACTCGCTGAGGGAAAGTACAAAGTCAGTACACTTGACTTGACTTAATTGAATGTTAATTGACTTCATTTTGCTTTCTCCCAGCATTAGCTATCATCTAGTTGACGTGCTTTCTGTTAGACTACACAGAAAAGTCTGCAGCAGAGCGTTTCCTGTTTCTGGTTGCTGCCTCGAAAATATGGAACGGTACCAGACGACATTGTTTCAGCAGAGTCAGTTTCGACCTTCTTCCGGCTAGTGAAGACATTTCTGCTAATCAGTTGTCTAACTGTTTGTTTGGCTGTTACACTTCCTAGAAATAGTCGTGTTGTTTAGGTTACTAAAATGAAGTTTACACGGCATTTTATAGAAGCTAAATAAATAGCCTTCACCTTTTTGTCACTCTTCGTGTTTGTATAAGATCATCTTTTCCATAATTGATTGATTGATTGATTGTTTATATGTGGTCAGTTTGGTGAGAAAGGCAAGATATATCTGGTGCGATTCCTCAACTCAACAGTAATGGTACGAGTGGGCGGTGGTTGGATTACCCTGGCCTCTTTCCTCGACAACAACGATCCATGTAGAGGTGCTGTGACACTACTTAATCGTCATTTCGACGTGGCGAGCGATTACAAACACGCATTCGCTGGCACTCACTGGAACTCGGTTGCACACGCTCGTAGTGACTGTTTCCAGTCCGAGCGAGTGCGACTATTGCTCACAATGCAACGTAGAAATGTAGAAATGGTGTCTTACTGTCGTTAACTGACGGTCAAGTGGCTCTTGGCCAGATGTCATGAAAGACGACTCTACCAGGGTTTTGTAACATGTTACTTTTGTGCATGAATACTGAATGCAGCTAGATACAATGCAGTGTTGTAAAGTAGAACACTGCAAGAGATGCAATAAGTACGTCATAGAACCGTTGTGTGCCCTGTGAAATCCGGGATTTGATGGACCCTAACACATTCAAACGCCAGCTGAAAACTTTGCTGTTTGGACACTGTGGGCCTACAGCAATTATTGCATGTCTTGCCGCTGTGCACTTAGGTGTAGACGTTGAACAGTTTGTGTTTCTGTTTGCTTACACAGATAAGTTGATGACTTCGTTGACGATTGATCATTGCACAACATATTTTCTGATCTCCTTGACCAGATGTAGAACCCAGGATTAACTCGATGTGTTTATAAAAAATCGAATTCAGGTTTGGTCGAGGTTAGCATATCTCGTTGCAGTGCATTGTATTGCTGTGGCATTTCAGCAAAAGGACGCACAAACTTTGACCTCCGAGAACAACTGCAGCAGCCAGGTGAAGCACGGAGACAAAGCTTTCTTCCCGGAACAGCTGGTCAGTTTTATACTTTATATCATTTTACAGGGTGGGCGAAATATAACAGAACCCGTTTGTACATGTAGTTGCTGTATTGTCTGTTGTGTGCCCTATCACTATCATTGTCGTCTTGTTTGCTGAAGAGACCTCATAGCAAGCAATTCAGATAGTAGCCTAATAGCAATGAGCAGGTAGAACTAGGCTTGATAACATGCACTAAGTTGACCTTGTAAAAATCTTAAACGTCTAATTACATTATTCGTAAAATTAACACTGTTGATAGACTTTCTGAATTTAGTCAAAAGACGAAAAGCCTACTGCATCATGTAATAAGTTTAACACATTATTTTATTATCCTTTTGGCCAAAAATTTCTACAAGTGCTACAGGCAAAAGCATTGCTGTAACTAAACTAGTTTTGTCTTAACAGTCGTCATTGTGACTTAATGTGTTTCAGATCTTGGGATTCTTGGGGCTTGAATGACATCCGATGTAACAAAATGTTGCAGACATGGTACGCATAGTGCAGTAGCTCCGGGTATAGAAACCAGCATACTTTGGTTGCTTTATTCCCGCCAGTCAATCTTCTATCATTATTTTTGATATCTTCTGTTAAGAAGGTTGTTGTGTCTTCTTTTTCCAAGTCTCCCAGTTCTCTATCAGTCTTTTAACTTTATGACACATGTTTGTCTGTGTCCACTGCAGCAGGTCATCAGTCTATGTTTTTCTAGGCCTTCCTCTTGCTTTCTTTCCTTTAAATTCATTTTCCAACAGCAGCAAAACAAATCAGTAGTCAATCAGATATTTGTGTTATGCGACTGTGTTTGCATCTGGCTTGTATCAATGTATCCAGCACTTAATGGCAGACTGTCGGGAAGTTCAAGCAGCCTGTCCTCAGCCGGTAAATTAACATCACAGACGCGCGGTGCTGAGACCACACCTCGTGGGCTCACAAACAAGACAAAGAACAGCAAAATGACCAAGTCTTGTTCAAATCTCTCGTCACCAGCATCGGCCAGTCCTGTAACGTCAACACGCCGCACTGCTGGGGGT
>Ga0126335_1001189_pt1 | contig 14217 bp, 7 predicted proteins | sample OlaspJWI45metaG_FD_108409 | JGI IMG/M metagenome (GOLD analysis project Ga0126335, IMG submission 108409) | Marine gutless worms symbiont microbial communities from Oahu, Hawaii - Olavius sp. 1 OAHU.JWI-45 metaG | ecosystem: Host-associated > Annelida > Digestive system > Unclassified | place... | reverse complement strand
TGTGTACCTTTGTTGGTACGATGTGAATGACCTACTACATCACTGTGTTTCAGTGTTTTTTATGCTGTTACATAATGTGGTCACATAATTTTTTTTATTTACAGTTCTTGTTACATAATTAATTTTTTCATTGGAAAGTAAAAATCAGAAAATCACTGAAACGGTGTTGAAGTGCTGCATCATTTTCATGGTGCTTAGCGAATGATTTACTGTGATTTAGTTCTCATTTGTAGGCATTACCATTAACTAGGATGAGTTTGTTTTTGGCTTATATGTCCAATGTCGAGGTAAAACTTTTCTCACTGGCACTACCATTAACTGGCAAATGTTACAGGTTCCATGACGTAATTACGTTGTGCAGTTTAGATACAGTTGTGATTGTACATTGTTGATACCCGTCGTGGTAGCTGTAGTTTTTATCAGTTGTTTAATCAGCCCATTATATTTTGTTTTCTGTTACTTCTTGATTGCAGCACTTTTGAATTCCACGGCAGTTGAAAGTTGTTTTTAGTGTTGTTTTTCTTATTTTCAGCTTTCGGACAACTATTCTGTGCTCGAATATTGTTGTACAAAGTATTGTTTCAGTGTTTTGAGAATTTTCATGGTGGTTTTTTGCTGTGAATTTTTGTCTTTTGCAGTAGAAATCATTGTAATAATCTTGCAATTGTCTGTTTTATCGATGTCTTTCACTTTTCTCCACTTTTACAGTGTTTATTGTTTTGGCGCAGACTTTGCGTTTTTTAAACAGTTTGTATTTACAGAAGCTAATTCTGACTGCATTTGTTTGCCTTCTAGTCGGACAGACAGTGCGTTAAAAGTCAGTAGAAATTGGGAGGCTCATTTCACAAATACACTTTTTTAAAGGCCGCATTTGATGCATGAGATGCAGATTCTTGCAGTCGATGATTCCAGCGTCTGTCTGTTAGTCTGTAGTTTGTCTGTCATGCGGCTTTGATGTGCAGAAATGGCTGAACAGGTCGAGGTTCTGTTTGGGGTGAAGACTGTTGGGGCCCAGTTAACATTCTGTGAGATGGGTGCCCTGATCCCCTTCTGCATGGGGGAGGGGAGTGGGTGAACATTTAACCGTTGTACAACACGAATGGCTGACTGGATTGCGAGACCCAAGGCACATTGTGTCAAATGGGGGTCTCGATCCCCCTGCGGCAAGGGGAGGGGATTCAATGCGGCCTTTGCCAAATTACTTTGGCCCCTTCTTTTTCTCGCATTTTGTGTGATCTTGTTTCGACAGTTTTTTCCTGTTGACATTGACGTGATATGTGATAGGTTCAGTTTTATGTGAAAGTAGTGTACAATATTTAAGAATCACATTACCCATAATTTGCCAGTTTGCTTATTACAAGGATGTAATTCAGTGATGATCTGCAGTCGGTTGTGTACGGTAATTGTGTTTTATGTCAGTAATTATAAAGGCAATCACTCATATTACTGACTGTGATGCTGATGTTAGTGATGAACCTTTCGTTGGATTTTTTTACATATTTCTGTTGGCTTGATGGCCAATATGATAACGGTATTATTCAATGATGTGCTTTGACACTGTTGGTTGGGTCATCTGACCTGTAAACACTGTCCCCGAAATGACCTATAATGTGTCGAGTGGGATGTTAAGTATTTACTCACTGACTTGATGTCGGGAGTATGAGGCACTAAGCATAACAAGTTGATGTTGAAGTAAACAGTGTGATGTAGACAGTTGTGATAAGTACTCGGTCAAGTTCGTGAATGGCATTTGCAGTTGGATAAATTTGATGGTTTCTGTTAAGCAGGTGCCTTACTGTGCTCCGTATGTTTCTCTGATTCTCTCGAATCATGTTGCGAGTTTGCTGTAGCTGCATCTATTGCAGAAATGCATCTTTGCTAATATCTCGGTTAGTTTTGCCCGAAATAATGCTTTTGTATTTGATATCATGTTCGGTTTCGTGCACCGTGGGCATTTCTGCTAAGACGATTCAACGGACATTGTGCGCTTGTTTACTTGTAAGTTTTTGTGTGGTTTTGTTGTCGCTGATTGCTGTGTTAAGGTGAGGCGCCATGCGCCAATTTTCCGGCCAGCAAATCGGTCTGGCATGCCGGTCTAATATTTCGGCATGAATTTCATACCAGATTAATGCGAGTGATGCGCCACGAGCTGTCATCGCTGAGCGGCACACCAGCCAGGGGAAAAATGGTCATTTTGCCGGCTGGCGAAATCGGAAAGAATGTGCATGCACATTCTTTCCGATTTCGCCAGCCAGCGAAAGCTGTCGTTCAGCCAATCACAGACCGTTCGCAAGTTCAGCCACGCCCACTGACATTGTTTGGATAAACATAAATGGTTCTGGGACGGGATGCTGCCCGGTTTCTTTCGTCCGCCGGCTACCGGTCCGGCATGCCGGACCCGTATGCTGGACCAATTTGCTGTCCGGCAAATCGGCGCGTGGCGCTTCACCTTTAGTATTCAGTTTTGTGTGGTAATTTTTTGAATGCAGATCATTTCCAGTGTTTTGTTGGCCAGTTGCGTGCATATGTATACTTGCTGTATTTGAAATACATGAATGAAAACTGTTTAATTAGTAATAATTACATGCTGCAGCCTGGCAGGCTAGTTTGGTCGATGGAACTACGGGCTAGTGTGAGGACAAAGTTTAATAAATGGTGCATTTACTACAAGTCTTGAAATCCGACAAATTATGACTGTGTGAAAAGGCAAGTAACTGTCTGTGGCTTTTCTTGCCAACTGTTTGCTACAGTCTGTCTATTGCAGTCTGTCTATTGCCAACTGCTTACTTCAGTGCTCTGATACTGTTGGGTAATCTGACCTGTAAAATCTGTCCCCAAAATAACCTGTAATTTGTCAAGTGGGACCTTAAGCTTCTACTACTGTTGCCTCTGAACTTCGAGGACATTTTAGCTATGCTTTATGTACATGAGCCGGTGCAGTTAAACGCAGTGAAGGACAGACAGTTTGTTGCACCTCCGTCGCCGCTGTCTATAGTGTGCTTTTGTGTTATGGCGCATTCTCATAGATGAGAGTGCACTGTGACGTCACAAAAGTGCACTGCAAACAGCAGCGATGGAGGTGTGTCAAACTGGCCAAAGCCCTGCAAAACTCACTGACAAGCAAATAATAGGCTACTAAATACGAGAAACGGTGCGCGACAACTGAGAAAACGCTGCAAAACATAGCATGAAAAAATTGACCAACAAATACAAGTAGTTGTTTACACACCAATATCTTGCCAAGTTAGGTCATATACGTTTCTGTTCTACGAAACTACAAGTACCTCAGCTGTCGCTGACAAACCGCCCGACAGCCACGTCACCAAATGCCGCGCCAACGCAGTTTATGCATCTGGTGGCAAAAATGCGTTTCAGTAACTTGCGTACATAATATTCGAACTTTACCCCTAGAAACGCGAAAGGACATACTATAAATAAATTGCGCGATAACGATCAGCCGGATTTTGCTACTTTTACATACACATCTTCCATTTGTCGCCATCAATGAGGAGGAGAGAGAAGTTTATTTACCATGTCAGAACAAAACAAATACATATACAAGTTAGACAATGGTAGGCTACCAGAAAGGAATAACCATCATAGCTGGTCACCTATGATAATTGAAAAGAACATAGTCATTGACATTAGAAATTAAAAACAGACAAATACAAACAAATAGTAACTAAAAATAACTTTTAAAAAGTGCACAAAGCAACTGTTGCAAAAACAGGGAGAACTGGAATAATTGAGTATTACTAGTACTTAATTATAGGAAGTTGCTAATATGAATTTTAGTTTACTTTTGAAGGCATTAAGAGAAGCAAGCAATTAGCTTTAGATCATTAGGAAGTTGGTTCCAGAGATTACTACCTTTATATTTTACAGACCTTGAGCCGTAGGAAGTTTTACAGTACACCGAACAAGATGTAAATTATCCCTATTACGTAGCCTACGTGTGTCATGATTATGAAAAAGAAAATTTTCATTGAAGTACGATGTAAATATAACAGGTAACTTATCTTTATGATGAAAGAATTTATGAATTAAGATCAGAATTTGGAACATATGAAGATCACGGATGGTAAGTGTATTAAAATTTTCGTATAAATCAGCTACACTACAGGAGTATTACGAGATGCATTCTGAAGTATTCGTAGTAATTTGTTATTTAGTACCATTAATTTATTTAAATAACTACGATCGGTGTTGCCATAAATTTCAATGTCATACAGCAAGTGAGGATGGACAAATGCATAGTAAATAGTTACAAGAACTTTATAAGGATCCCTCGTATTATCGGGTTCATACTTAGTACGAGAAAACTAGAATGGCTGGGCTACAATCTGGTGAAGGTCGCATGATGATCGACTCAGTCGTTTCAGCACAATACATCAACGTAACATACAACAGACAGCCACATCGCCATAGCAAATGCCGCGCCAACGCATTGCGTCGAGCGGCAAAAATCAATATACTAAGTATACTTAGTAGCCTACTTCCGTAGTCGACCTAGTTGGTACTTTTTGTTAGATACATCGATGGTTCACCCACCCTTAGACAGTTACCCATTCCAGTAATAACTGGGCCTAACGCTGATTAACTCGTTGATCGAGAGCAAATGCGTTAACCACGACGTCATGCCTCCGAGCTGTAAGAGAAGAAATGAAGATGTCCTCTTCGCATTGCTCAATATCACATATGAAAGTAACTGCACGTTAGTATATAAAACTTGTTCGATTCTGTTATATTAACCAGAGATAGTTTACATTACATAAATAATCACATTAGCTGTTTTAAAATAAATATTGAGCGGTATGCTCGTAGCACGAAAGGATTTTTTTTCCAAAAATTGAACGCTTTCTCATTGGTCTGTTTTTACTTACTATATGTTTACATAGGTCTATAATGTAAACAAAAAAATGATCGTACGTAATTGATAGTTTTTAAAGTGATTGTTAAACTGACAACTGTATAGTAATGGCAGGTGAACTGGAGCTGACAGATACTGAAATTGATGCACTCGTTGCTGCAGGTGAATTTATTACGTGTAAACAGCTTAATGTTATGTTGTTGCGCTTCAATCATAGTGCAGAACAATTATCGTAACAGTTCCGCGGGCAGTGGTAAAATGTGGGGATGCGGATGTGCGGATGACGAATTATATTAGCTGCATATATTTGTGCCATTTCTTTTATTATTTTTGCTGTTGTTTGTGGTTTATAAAGTATCTGAAGAAGTTGATCCAACATCAAATGAAGATGACGTGGATCTTGATCTTGAAGAAGACATTACTGGTACCGGAGAGATGAAAGTAACTTCGGAGACACTGGCAACGGAAAATGATTTTGCTGATGAGGTGGTAAATAAGACTCATTTGTCCACTGCTTCATATGTGGATTATCAGGACACCAATTCAGTAAGTATTGATAAACAGACTCATGAAGTGACTGATGGTGAACCTGACAAAGCCAGCAGCAAAACTGAACAATCTCAAACATGTTCAGACAGTCAGGTTGTGGATGTCTGTGCTCAGATGGCGAAAAGTATTCCAGGCAAAGCGCAGCCAGCAGTAGTTGGTGCCGTTAGTCCAGAGGTGCCTGTGGTAGACAAAAAGCCTGAAGATTCTAAGTATGATCCACTAAATATCGTGAAAACTCTGTCAGAATTGGCAAGAAATCCAGGCTTGGAAGCATCTTCTGTTTCAGTTGTGGACAGCCGTACAAGGGACATGAAGCCGAGGGATTTACAGCAAAGCAAGAAACGTGATAATAAATCAGTAAGTACATGTCTGTGTGTATGGATAGGTTTTATCGAACTAAATCTGTATGTAAGTGCTGAGTATAACTATGCAGCTTTGGTTTCAGCATGCTTACATTGTTACTTACTCTCAGAATGGAATTCATGACATGCTTTTAAGATCAGAACTGTCAGCTTCAAAATGAAAAACAAGACATCCGAGGACCAAGAAACTGGTTAAGAGAACTGTAAAATCACAGTAGTTTAACCATGAAATGTCTGTTTATTTTTCTTTTAGTGAAATATCCAGTGTCTCAATATGTTAGAAAATAAATAGGCTACCAGCAGTGTCTGTTGGCTGAAAAGTGTTTATCAAGACCAAGTCTGTATTCCTCAGTACAGAGCACTGAGGTTCACATATGGTGAAATAAGCTCGGTTTCTAGATGGGTTTGTGGGTGACTGTTTTTCTCCAAATGATATCTCAGGACTAAGAAGGCTAAGAACGTCAAATTTGACAGAAAGATGGTGTCTATTATGAGGATGATGTGCACACTTAGATTTTTGGAAAAAGTTTTTAATTGTGGCTAAATTTGCTAAAAAATGCCCAAAGAGCAAATTGTTTTACACACGCTACTTCAAAAACCAAAAACAGTAGAAATGCAAAAATTGGCACAAACATAGTGCATGGTGTGAGGATGGTGCCCAAGCTTTTTGTTTTCCTAAATGTTTTTGTAATTTTAATTTTGCCAAAATTTGCAAAAATAAAATATTAAAAAATTACACAAATCGCCATTTTTTTCACTCGCACACTGGTGCCACATATATGCAGAAACAGTGTATATGTGGCACCACTGTGCCAGTGGATTCTCCACACACTACCTCAGGCAGTGTGGAGCACTGAGGACCCTGTGACGATAGTCATCTTACTTGTAAAACTAACTGAGTCTTGAAATATCTCGAGACTCAATGTTAAGAGCTTGTCTATGTTCTGAAATAATATGTCCCTTTTGTATAGTTATCATCAGGGCAAGTCTGGGGCTGGAGAAGCCTTGGTTCATGGAGTTCATCTGTTTTGTCGACAGCAACAAGTTTCACAAGTCACGTTGGTGAGTATCTTTGAAATGTTAGCTTTGCTTTTTTTCTAGTGTTTTGTTTTTGTGGTCTGGATGATTTTGTTTACCACATTCTAATGGAAACTGAAGAACAGTTTGGCAGTTTATGGCTGGCAATGTTTTCTGCTGTAAGCTTCTGCTTTCGTTGTCTGTGTCACAGGATTGAAGTCTGATTTGCATAGAAAGACAAAAATTTGTGGCTGTACTTAACATTTGGCCTGCTGTGGTTTTGTTTCCACTGAAATAGTCATTAGTGGAAGCAGGAACTGCATGTACCTGTACCAAGTTGTTAGCTCTGAGTAGCTATGTAGTTGCTTCAGTCTTTTGGAGAAAACATTATCTTACGGGTTGGATGTAGAAGCGCTGTAATAGCACTGTATGCAAAATTAAAAGATTATTTAAAAGCACAGAAAAGGTATCTTCAGTACTTAAGTAACAGTGTTTGACAGGTCTTTTGGAGACTGCCTTGATGCTGATGGCAGATAAAATAAGTTATTTTAGGTAGGTTGTTGATAATGTTGAAATTTGAATGTGTGTAAGGTTATTTGCCAATGTGGTGGAAGATTATACAGGAAATAACTATTTGTACTGATGTCTGACAGATTTGGAGTAGACACATTGGTGTCAGACTGATGCTGTTTCAGGTGAGAGTTTTTATAATGTTCTGGAGACGGTAGAGTCAAGCCTTATTGAACCAGAAGATGAATCTCATCATGAGCAGAGACATCATGAACAAACAACGTCTGGTGTGAATAAAGGACATCTCAGTACAGGATCTGAAGATGATGCTGCTGCTGCCAGTGATACTGAACGAAAGCAGTCTGACAGATCTGAGAAGGATACAGCTAAACGCTATGATGTTGCGGAGGATACAAACTGGCTGCCACTGCCGGGCTTCAATCTGTCAAGTTTAACGCAGTTAACAGGAACTGTTACAAGCACGGTAAATTGCTTTGACTACTGAAATACAACCATCATCATCGTGATGATATCCATTCTTTCTCTGTTATTGTACCATATTAACATGACGACAGAAAATTAAATTTGGCTTAATTTGCACTTTTCAGTTATTCTATATACCGTAAGTAATTTAACACTCTTCTTCGCTTGTCGTATTTTTTCGGTGCTTTTTTCCATGACTGTCCCTTTTGTTATTAGCATGAAACCATTTCAAGATTGTTGGAAGGCCAGTTTACACAGAAAGTGTTAAGTGTGGTAGAAATATTAATGTTGATGTGACGGAACAGTGTTAAGAGTGATATCTTATCTTATATGTCAACACGGTGTTTTGTGTATGTCTGTATTACACACAAGATGTAAATTGTTGTCATTATGCACAATGTGTACTTGTGAATCAAAGGGAAAGAAGATGGTGAGCACTGGTCTTGGAGTTATTGGTGACATTGGCAAGAAGACGTACAATATTCTGATGGAAGATGATGAAGATTCACATGCTGCAACAAAAACTAATGTTTGTACACCGTTTTCATTAAACTAGCAACAGCAACACTGTTAATTGTTAAACTGATTTTTGGAATTCTTTGTCTGGGAACTAAAGTTGTAACAAAATGCTTTAAACGTTTTAGCATATGTATGTGTGAAGCAGTTGAAGAATTTTGAAAATTGGATATGATTTGACCAAGTTATTGTGCAGTGTTTGGTGGATTGTTTTCGTGCTTCTAATTCCATAAAATTCAGTCAGGTCGTACGTTACTGTGTGAGACTATGTATTTAGTGCTGGGCTAACAGTGAAATTTGTGTGTACATTGAGTGTACATTCACCGATAATGTGGGAAATTTTCTCCGAAACATTGGAGGCAGTAGTGACGGTAGTGATTCAGACATGCAGTTGTCCTAGCCGAGCCTAGGTACTGTCATCTATGCCAGTAATATTGTGATTGTATGTAATGGTAAAATGGTCAAGCTCAGTAATAATAACAACGTGCGAACCACAGTTGCAAGCAGCATGCCTATGGCAGAGTGTGGAATAATACCATGGCATGGCATGGTGCCTTGCACCATGATTAGTCTGATTTAGTTTGATTAATAATGCTACGATGTCATGATCAGCCAGTGGCACGGCGGTCAAACAGACAAACGGTTAAGAACTCTTATAGTATAGACAATCGCGCTGACATGCAGTTGCGACTTGGCATCGTGCTTGGTCTTTAAAGTTGTCAGCCACTTGGCGCTTTCTCTCATTCATCACGTGAACTGATACTTTGTCATAATGACATCAACATCAATATTGTCTTGCATACAATTGTTGTATGATTATTAACTGTTAATGTACCAAAAGGCATTTCGTATATTGATTGGTGTTGGTGATGTGACGGTGGATGCTACATAAAGAAGAACTCGGCATCTGTAGCACATCATGATGATGCAGGTCAGTAATCAGTTGGACTTGTATTTGCACAGCAGTGATGGTATACTTGTCTGTATTGTCAGCCTCATACATTACTGTTTTGACTTTAAAGTAACACTGGATTTTCTGCTTCTAACATTTCTTTCACTTATCCTTAGTCACTTTGCTAACACTTTCCGCCCAACAGGTGCAGTGCCCATCGATACACTTTTGTGATTACTTTATTACGGTAGTTTTGGTAGTTGTTGTTTATCTTTTGTCAGCACAGATGTTTGAGACCACTCAATAAATATTGTTCTCTGAAACATTAGACTGGTGTGTTGTGTAATTGCTGCTGTGCACTATGCATAAATAACTTAACTCCGTACATGGTGGTGGTCGCAGCGTATACTGACACCATTACCCATATATACAGTACACGCAGACTGCATGACAGTGTTTGGTATTGGTGCCTGGTAGTTTCCTAGTGTCGCCTGCAGTTCTCTGTAGTAGATCTATCGTGGCAGTGGGGCCGGTATGACGCCCGATTTTCAGAACCCTTCAGCGTGATAGGTCTAGGAGAAAAGGTGTTAAATGTTCGTTGTCAAGGCAGACTTTAATGCTTACAGGCATTGCTCACTTTGAGGCACTCGAAGAGCTATCGCGGTGGAGTTCAGAGACGCTTGGCAAACAGCTGAGTGGTCTGAAAGGCAAATCTGCCGACGCCGTTCACAATGACTTGGCACTGATTAACGATTCTTTTCATCTTGGAGACTTTGCTGATGTCATGGATGGTTTGTTTCTCACTGTTTGATTTGAGTCAGTTTAATATTTCTTGACTTTAATGGTGATCTATTTCATAAAAAGACCTGCACTTTACGAAGGCTTACTTCCAAGGTCATTGTGATTGTGTGTGTCATTTGTTAGCCATCATGGCTATATAAATTGTTATGCTCTAGTTATGGCCTAATTTATGAGTGACTGCCGTTATATTTCTGAACAACTATTCAGCTCATGCAAACATATGAAATAATCAGTGATGTGTCGCGATATGAAATTCTGTATGATGTGCTGGTAATATAATGACCGCCATTGTAGCGTCTGACAAGGAACACGACTTTGTGCGACTCGTGACGGATTTTGTCAGTCAACTTGGACTGCAGCTGAATGTTAGCAAACTCATCGAGGTCTTGTTTGTTACTTTTTGCATGTTTTGTTGCTTGACACTGATGGACTATCAAATATAGCAATAGTGAAAATGTAGTTTTTACTGAGCTTCTACCTCTAATGTGAACGTCTCCGACCTATTTTTATTCTGTTTGTTGCGAGCAAATTAGCTTTTTTGTTCTTTGTTTTTTTTATTTGTAACCTGTATCACTTACTTCTCTCTATAATTCTGTTCATGTGTGTGTGTATACGTGTATGTATGTATGTATGTATGTATCTATGTATGCATGTTAGTTTATAACTAGGGAAGCAGTAATGGGATGTGCAATTCCCTCCAAATTCTCAGGGTAGCTCCAGGGTGCCCCGGGAATATATTTAGGTGCAAAAAATTTTGGTTAAGGCTCTTGGGAGGGGGATTGAGGGCAAGGGGGAAGTGGGGTTAGGGGGAGGGTGGGGGTTGACTTGGCAGGCAGAATGGCTAGTCAGTGCCAGTGTTACATAATGCTGTCTATCAAATAGCATAGTTTGTAGATTGCTTAAAATACCAGCCTCATCTCTAGCTGCTGTGTGGACGTTTTTAAGGCTGTATGTGTTTTGGTCGGACTTTGCTTATCTGTTTTTATTGTGTATAATAAAGCAGAAAATTTGGAAGAGTGACAGTGATAGCAATTTGCAACATTAAAATATGTGCAACTGACACGCTGGTCAATATGGTCAATATACAGAATTGTTATCTTATTTTTTATTTGTGATTTGAACGCTGTCATTTTCCTGTCACTGTCAGTGCTGCATTATTTGTTGGCAACTATTATCTGTCTCTGTTACTTCAGACACAGGCTAACACCAGAAAATGGCTGGTTGAACAGTCATTGAAGGTTCCAGAATTGCAGCAGTTAGAACCTCAGGTGTGTGATGCCATTGCTACTGTGACTATTAGGTGATTTTTTTGCGTCCGCGCCTGTAAAGGCGACAGGCGCAATATGTAACCCGGTTGTGCTGACTGTCCTGCTGTCTGTCTGTCTATAATAAGTCACAAGCTCAGGCCATGGCTCGCCACGCCTCCTGATGTCTCTCTATGCTTGACCGTCGACGGGTCGTAGCGCCCTCCATGCTGACTTGCTCCACCCAGCATTTTCGCAGACGACCTGGTTGTTTCCTTCAGGTGCCAAACTGTCCTGAGCCCTGTCGTGACGTGACTGAGAGATGGGTGGCTTGGTGGGCAGGAGCAGCCTGGTCCATACGCCTGACGTGGCCAAAGCAAGTGTCTCCTACGACTTCTAGCTTCATTCATGGACGGCAGCTGTGAGAGGGTGGTGACTTCCACGTTTTTAACAAATTTATCATCATCATCATCATAACAAATTCATACCAGAGGATGCCAAGTATTCGCCGTTGGTTTGTCATATGAGAGTAGTGTCCATGTTTCATTTAATATGCAACTTTCTGAAAATAAATTAAGCAAAAACATATGGCATATATCTCTAAGAAAAATCTCTGTTAATTATTTTATTACAAAGAAACTATTGCACGTGTGTGATTGATGTCGCATGATTAGCTAATGACCTCGGGGGTCATTAGCTAATAATTCTGCAGGCACGCCAATGACAGTGGCGTAGCAATGGGGTGGGCAGTGTGGCAAAGTCCAGGGGGCCCCCGATTGAAGGGGCCCCCGAGTTCCAGCTCCAGGGACAAAGTTACAAAGAGGAGGAGAGGTAAGGAGAGAGTGGAATGGGGAAGGGGCCCTTGGAGGGCTGTCCTTGCATTTTTGCCCAGGGACCCCCGAGTTCCAAGTTACGCCACTGGTCAATGACCCCACTGAGCCAGTGTTCAGTTAGATTTTACTCGCATCACGTCATGTGCGTTTGACCAATCACGATTAAGCATTTCAGATCGTGATACAGAAATTTGTATTGTTGACTGTTTTCTTGTTAAAAATACTTGGCAAAAATAAAGTTAAGCTGTTATTGCGTTTATGGTTTGTTTTAGAATCAGAATTAGAGCAAAAGTTATTTTCTAGCAGTGTGGATGTGTGTTGTAATTTGATGACAGAAGGCATATGACACAGCATTCCGGTCATTCTCCGACTTGATGTCAGCTAGTGTGGCATTGTATCACAAGGTGGCGCAGCTGTTGCTGATAGAAAACAGCGGCAACCCACTGTTGTCTTACAAGTTCCGTGCCCTCAGTCTTGTCGGGTAATGGCCTTAGTCTAGACTTGAAATAGTTTATTTTATTATGCCATTTGTGTTTTTTGCTCCCAAGAGAAATATTTAATTGTAAATGTCAGTATTTTTGGAGGTTCTAATTAGTTGTTGTTGCGGCAGATTATAAGCAGCTGCTTCACTGCTTGAAACCTAGGACAGTCTTGGTTTAATTGCCAGTTTTGACCTTGAGTGATTTATTGGTAGCTCGAGATATGGCATTTCCTTGAAGTTTTTTTGTGCTCCAGTATATGTCTCACCTTACAGGTGGGCATTTCTTGCTGTCAAACCGAGCAGTGCGTTACTTACTTTTTGACTGTATGTGAATAGTGTCGAGTTTGTTACTGAGTTGAGTTTGTTTTGTTTGTTTGTTTACGATGTGAACAGGTTGACCAAAGTTCTCTGCTTCGAAATCTACATCCAGTCGAGTCAGTTTTCTCACTTGCTGGTGAGTAGAGTGCTTGTTGTTTTGCAGTAGAATGCTTAGTGTCTTCCAGTGCCGGTTTGACTAGATCAGTGAATTTCTATTGTAGGACCTAGTCTAAAAAGTACACAGGAATTAGAATCACAAAGATGTCTCATTTCTCTGACATATTGAAATTATTAGATTGTTTAGGAGTGTGATTTTTTTGGATGTTCTTGTATTGCCAGATGTATTTTGTGTGTGAATTAACTGCAGATGTGCGATGCATCCGTTGTTATTTTGTAGTAGTTTTGTGATAAACTTGCACGTGCTTTTAATAGTTTCGTGCCTATAGTACCGGAAGATTCTACAGTCATGGCTGGCATGATGCATAGAGGTTTTGACACACAGTAGCAAGATTTTGTAAAGCCTGAGACTAATGGATTAAAAACAATGTATATTTTTGTAATTTTATTTAACAAAGGGCCTAACAGTTTAGAAGCTCTTGATTTTTATACCTCTGTCCACCTATATAGGTGAAGAAGGCATTATGCAATCCAGTTGTGATGTCAGTCAGTCTGTCTGTGATTCTGTTTGTGATATCCTTCATATCTCCGGTTGAAGCTAGAGACTTCAAATTTTGTATGCATATAGAGAGTTAGGGCCCTCAGACAACCCCCCTCAAGTAACCCTTCTCAAGGAAGTTCAGTTTTTATGCCTATCTCGGAAGCAACACAAACACCTTTCTTTTCAAACAGAAGCAACCCTGAGTAACATATGCAACAGTGGTCTGTGGGCACAGGCGGAGGCATACCCATCGATGGCTTCCCATCGACTTCCATGGCAACAGAAAGTTTGAGCTTAGGGTACCATGTTTAATTAAAGTGATGTCACCAGTATGCGTACATTTTAGTTGAATTTTAGAGTAAGACTGTAACTTAATTTAGTTGTCTATGGGTCTATAATTCTGCTGGGCATGGGCATACAGAAGCCTATGAATGCAACGCGATGTATGCAGTGTTGTAAATATGCATTGCTAAACAGTAAACAGTACTTGTTGCATGTAAATGTGAATAGTTGAGTGGCAATACGCAATCAGATGTGATCAAGTCCCTTGTGGAAGGCATTGAGTTAGAAGCTTCTCACTCTGCCAAATGCCTTCAAGATGCATGCTGCCATCTTCAGCCCATCATGCAGCTTGCCGTCACTCGAATGCATCCTTTGCTCCCTGATCACTCTGGTAATTAGTT
>Ga0126335_1001188_pt1 | contig 14222 bp, 8 predicted proteins | sample OlaspJWI45metaG_FD_108409 | JGI IMG/M metagenome (GOLD analysis project Ga0126335, IMG submission 108409) | Marine gutless worms symbiont microbial communities from Oahu, Hawaii - Olavius sp. 1 OAHU.JWI-45 metaG | ecosystem: Host-associated > Annelida > Digestive system > Unclassified | place... | reverse complement strand
CCAGAGGAAACAAGAAAAAGCGAATGCTGCCCAACAGGCCGATGGAGGACCGGGAGCTCGAGGCGGCCACAGTGGCGAATCGTGCACTGGGACTGATGTTGATACTGGGGGTAGCAGTCGCACAAAAAGACCGTTGTAACCTGGTGGGACATCTCAGGATGCCCAGAGCCAGATGAAGCGTACTAAGCAGAAACAGAAAGAAACACCATATAACAGTTAGAGACCTTCTGAGGTTTGTAACATCCTCCCGAAGGTTTTCATAGTACCCTGGTAGAAATACCAGGGGCTTTACTGGGGGATGGACTATGGGCCCATCTGCGGCCTGGTTCTACGAAGGACAACTTCGCCTCCACCGAAACGAACGAACCGAGAACTTTCCAACATTCATAAAGAAACTCAAAACTCATCTGCTTGACATTGCTTTTTCCTAAATTTAGCTTTTAGCTCTTATTTCGTATCTAAACTAATAATTTAACTTGCTCACGGACTATTATAGTGCACGATTGTTCTGATGTATTTTGCAAACAGGGCAGTATAACTTTTGTAATAATAACAGGAATTTTCCCCAAAAATGCAGTGTGGTGATAAACCTCTCACCTCCCCTTGCTTCCTGTGCTATTTTAGTGTAATATCTAGAGATGTCGTTGATTTGCATATTTGCATATGTATGCGTGCTTCTTCGTACCAGTTATTGATTGTACCTGCGTGCTGCGCTGCCGCAGCGGAGCCACGCAGCTCGCCGCGTCGCTGCCGAGCCGACCCAGTTTACCGGCCGTGCTGACCTGTTTCACCTGATTGCTACCGTGTGACAGAAGTCACGTGACCGCCGCTGTGTTTCAAACTCGGGCGCGGTTTTACGACACTTTTACGTCAGACTTTGTTCAGTGAAGATCGACAGTGTTGTGAGTCTTGGAGAGACGCCGAGCTCGGAGTTTGTGCTGTGAGGGATCGTTTGGAGACTCGCGGTGAGAGTGGGAGTGAGTCACTGAGTGATACGACTGACGAAGTCCTGGTGCTAGTCCGCTGAGGCGTTTTACTGTGTTTTCGCTACACTGTGATCTTGCCGTGAGTTGTCTGACCACATGCAGTTCCAGTACTGATTGCTACGACGACTGATGTCAGCATCACCGACCGTTCGCCGCCCGACCTACGGCGCCAGCAGTCCGTGTCGTCGCGGTCGTCCACTATGCAGTTTCCACGACGCGTCCGCTGCTCTGCGCCTGCTGCTTGCCGCTAGCTACGTCTTGTGGTTGACATTCTCGGTTGTATACTATGTTATAGACTCTTTTCCCCTGGTTACTTGTTAGTATTTTCCACTAGACACTGTATTGAGCCATATTTACCGTATTCTGCCGTCGTTTTACCGTTTGTAATTGATCATTGCCGTTTTGCACCTGTCTTACCGTCATTACTGCATAGTTTGTATTGGCTATTAAAGTTTTTTTAAAGTTTTTCAAAGCTGTTCTTTGGTAAATTTTTAAGATCTCTACTGTATCATATTATCAGTCATATAAGATAACAGCTAAGTAGGCCGTAAGGGTGGCTAGGTGACCGGTAACAACAGTTATTCAGCTCGCCATCCATATGATGGCTGTAAATAAGTGGAAGTGTGTGTGTGTGTGTGTGTGTGCTTGCAGGCACTACTTTGACAGCAGTGAGCTGATATGGTTTTATAAAAGCGTTATTTCGATAGAAAGTTCAGGAGAGTTTTATACTTACCTGGTCGAAAACGACATTTCCTGTGTTTTCGCCATCAACGCTTTGAACACGTATCATCTGCTCAGAGGTAGTACACATCTTCTTTCTGTTGGACCAAGTTACACGTTAGTTAAATGGTTCCTACCCGGCAGTCACGTGATCGTACCTTGGCTTTATTGGGCTACGTGACTGCGTGATCCTCTGTTAAGGCATCACACAGTTTTACCTGCTATTCACGCGTTTATCCGCGGATGGAATAAACTACACCTGCCTTTGCTTTCCTAGCCAAGCTGGTCGTCATTTACCGACCCCAGAGGGATGGAAGGCTGAGTTAGCTTAGACAGCGCGGCGGTGAGTAGGCCTGGCCTAAACAGTCTGCCCAGGACAGCTACGTAGCGGATAACGCAGTTGTTAGCTATGCAAACCGTCAAGCCTAACTGAAATACTGGCAAGTCCGTTCAGCCATTTTGCAGGACTCAGCATCATGACAGACAGACTGACAGACACTCACGGTATGAAATCATCGATCGCAGTGGGCCGTATCTCATATATTCGATGCAGGCCAACGAATTGTCGTTTCTGTACAGATTGTCCAGTACCGTATGCCGTCGTCTTTCGGGGCCCAGACATCGAACATCTGATGAATCCTCCAGATTCCGCGGAAGATACTGAGACAAGTACAAGTCCCGAACTGGAGGCTGTCTCCTTGGTCGTCTATAACGCCATGTGGGTGCATTTGTTTGACTAAATACATTACATTGAATTGACACTGACAGTGAATCAGCTCGTACATGTAGCAGTACAGGGGCCTCCAGACCTCTGTGACCTCACCTGATCAGGGATGTTGGTCTGAAGCTTGAGTTACTTTTAAAGGAGCTGCGTCAGCATTGTGCAACGTTCAGTTGCTGCACGATGTTCTGGGCAGCTTACAGGTTCAGCAGATTGGGTTTGTCACGCTGGGACCCTTACGTTGTTCTTAGCCTAGAGGCGGTTGCCTTGAGTTTATTCACTGACATGTAACACGGCGGATTCCCGGTGGGATTGAAGTCTGATCTCGACGACCAACTGGTTTCCTTCAGTGCTTTGACGCTGTTGGCTGGATCTGACTTGTAAAAACCGTCCCCGAAATGACCTGTAAAGTATCGGGTGGGACGTTACATCTTTACTCATATACAGGATGTCAACCAACTCGTTTGTCCGTACGTCTGCTGTGTGACACAGCCCAGTTATAGACCTACTTGCGACCTACTATTTGCAGTCACCCATTTTGCTTTTGCGATATGTATAAAGTTTAGTCGAATTTTTCGATGCATGCTGTTAAGCAGAAGTTGACCCTGTAGGATAGCTTGTAACTTCGTCGCCTAGACGTTAAGTAACATTAATTTTTAATCGTAGCAAAATAAATGTTAATTGTGACTAAGTATTGCATGATGCTTTTCTTGGCAACGGTTAGGTACCTTGTCACAAGTTCAGAAGCCGTACAGCAGCAGCTACGAACGCTTTGGGTTTGTGACCACTTTTTATTAGGCTGCATCCAGTGCATGAGTCGCAGACTATTAATACCGATGTTCGAGGTGTCTGTCTGTCAGTCTGTCCGTCGATAAGTCTGTCTGTAACGTGGAGTCATTCTGTACAACCTTTGCCAAATCACTTTGGTATATTTGAATCAGATATCAGTGGTCATATAATAGTAAAGTAGAGGTACAAAGGCAAGGGACACTTGGTATAGCGCATTTTAGACCTACGAGGCAACCTTATCACAGAAGAGCCCAGGTATTGCACACGTTGTCAGGGGATCTCACAGTTTTACCTGAACACCCACATTTATCCATGAATGAAATGAACCATACTTACCGTTGCCTTCCCTGTCCCATCGCTTACCGACCTGCACCACAACGGCGAGTAAACAGTCTGCCCAGGACCGATACGTGACTGATATCACATCTGTTAGCTGTTCAAACCGCCACGCCTCACTGGGCAAATGCGTGGGTGTATTGTACAGAGCTAGTCCACTGCTGCTGCCCGGACTGTGGAGGCCAGGAGTCGAACCGCGGCTGTATTGTGTACCAGACCATGCCGTTTTACGGACAAAATTATTTTTGTATTTCGTTATACACACTGCAGTAGGTATACAAATGGGACCGTCTTTGTTTTTGAGCAAAACCATAACCAATTTCATTCTTAGAAAAAAAATCCGCAAAGACGTGGCCCTGAAGCTGATGTTTATGGCTCAAATATGCACCAAATCGTTAATCGGCCGGGGCTTTACCCCAGACCCTACTGGGGGAGCTTGCATAACTCCCCCAGACCTCCTATAGCTAGTGTTAGGAGTGTAGGTCGGGAAAGGGAAAAGAAACAGAAGGGAAGAGGAAGGAAAGGGAGAGGGAATCACTGCCCACCCACTTTGAAGATGCTCCCGCCGCCTATATGTATGGCACGTCTTTTCAAGACATCACACCTGTCACCCACGCTAAGCTAAACTGTTACGCCACCGAGTTACTTATGCGTCTATGTAGAATTAAGCTCCATAATGTAGTAAAAATTCTATTATTGGACATTGTCTTCGATACCGTTATATTGATGCTATTTATACGTTATTTTGCAGCCGAATATAGAAGCAGGCAAACTCATATACATTCCGCCAGGTGTGTTTCAAGTCTAGATCTACCGCTCTATTTCTTTTCACGCTCGATAGTGTATTTTACCGTTTATACCTGTTTTGTCTGATAATGTTTATTTGCGCGCCAGCTATGCTGCTAGCAGGTATTGTTTTTGGCGGTGTCTAAGTGTCAGACTATCCGCACAAAATCTCGAAAACTGTTGGTCGGCAGTTGATGTAACTTGGTAGAAATATGTTTCATGGTGAATGCTAGAAGTGGTTGGGAGTTGGTGACATTTGATTTTGACTTTTGACTTTGAGAGCTATTTTAGTATTTTTTAAATTTAGGCAATAACTTTTTAATGGCTTGGCCTAGCAACTTTATTTTCTCTTCAGAACCTTTAGGTAACATTTAAGTTTCAAGGTCATGGGTCCGAGATCAAGGTCACGGCAGTGAGTAAAACCTATAGCGTGTAACTCAAAAACTACCTGTCGGAAATTGATGAGACTCGATCGGAATATCTGTCACGATAAAAGTGATTTACAGTTTTTGACATTTGACCTTGACTTTTGGTTTTGATAGATAAAATATTTTTAATTTAAATTCTAAGTTTTAAAGCTAGCAACTTGGTTTTCGGTGCGGAGATATATCTTTAAAATATCTCGGTCATCTTTGTTTCAAGGTCATGGGGTTAATCTCAAGGTCACGGTTGCAAAAAGGCGGCAGCGCGCAGGTTTGTGCTCCCATCGGAAATAGTTTTATAATATTCTGTTATTTAACCCCTCTCGGCGGTACGAGGTTTGGCTGCTTCGTGGACAATCTTTCTCCATTGTGAACGGTTTTCCGTTGCCCTCACAGCTTCCACCAATGATAGTCCTGTCCAAATTTGATGTCGTCTTGCTAAGTTGTGCGTTAACGTTAGCTAATATGATTTTTCGATCGATGCTGAGCATAGACACTGATTTGATTAAACAACATAGCTTATAAGGCAAAAACACTGTAGAGATAGACAGATGCAGTACTTTGTTATACATGTATCGGCGAAACGGTGCGAAATACGACCAAAGCTAGCTCACTTCCTAATAAGCATTAGAATATACGCTAAGCGACGTGCGCTATATTAGCGTCAGCCAAACTTTTTTTATGAGCCATGTTGCATATTTTTCAAAAATAAATTTCTTGCATGCTTAGAAAATTTACAAAACTATAAAACAAGTGGCTTACTTTTTATGGGACACCATGCGTAGGCTAATATATAAGGTAAAGGTCCGGACGATTGTTAATGTACATTACAGAAGCGCTCAGGTACGGCACGCGTTGTCAAAGAATCACATGGTTTTACCTGAACACCCGTGCGTTTATCTACGAATGAAATGCTTCCGGGTGGAAGGCTGAGTCGGCCTGTGAGTACCGGTATACAGTCTGCCGAGGACCGCTACGTGACGGAAATCACACTTGTTAGCTGCTCAGACCGTCACGCTTCACCAGGCAACTGGAAACGCAGCAGGCTGTGAGAGTCGAACTCACGATCTTTCGGGCTGAAAGCCGCGCCGCTAACCCACTAGGCCAGCGAGTCACGTCAGTGTATATGTGAAGTATATGTACGTGTATATAATCATAGTGTCGTGTGATATGCTCAGGCGTGACGTGTTTTCCCGCGCCTCGAGCCGCCGTCATGTGTCTCAAAAGGTTCAACCTGCGAAGCGACGCCGTCATTTTCACGATGGTTACGCGGATCGAACGAGACCGTGACCCGCTGTTTTTAATTCCGAAATTTACAGGCAAGTCCATCTCACTTTCCAGATTCGGGCGCTCAATTTACAAGGCTGATTCTTAGACGTTTGTGGTATTTTTGAGTATTTTATTTATTCAGTATATGATAGGTTACCGTAAGTGTTAGTATTGGCATAGTATATCAAGTTCAGTGATTCCTTTACATTCTGTACTGTCTTATCTTTTTCCTGGACTAGCAAATTAACTAAATGAGTTTTTAGAACATACTCGTTAGCTTTGACTAATGTTGATGAGGTTAGGTCACCGGAAATGCAAATGTTTTATAGATAATCGACGAAGGATTTCGTTCCACTAATTATAGACAGTACAACGCTATTACGCTTCGTGTTATATTCTGTTCAAAACGTTATTACAACGTTCAAAACGTTACTATGACATGTTTGTAATTTTGACAACTTTGTAATTTTGTGCTCATTGATAAAATTGAAACATTTTTCTCTGTCGTCCTACAATGGCGTGAGAATTTTTGCCGAACTTGTACTAAACTTTTTTCATCATCGTTGTCTATCTCTTACAAAGTGCAAGCAACGTTCGCTCTTTAAATAATTTTACGGTTTTATTCATGTTGCGTGCTCGTTTAACTTTTAGCAACTTGTAGGAGGCCTGTCAAAAACCCTTTGTCGTATAATAAATGTAACTTTTCCCAAGAATTCTGGTGTTTACTGAATAGTTTATGGATAATGTGTTAGATTGGCATCAGTTGACGAAGAGCAAACACTTCCTCATTATTATTGGACGGATGGTGAGCGTTTGTCGATTTTTTCTGTAGATGTAACTATATTATTCCACATTATGTTCCAAAAAAAACTTCCCGCGTGCAATTGTAATCGGCTATAACTCTGTCAAATCTTAACCGATCTTCGAAATACTTTCCCTGTTTGAACGAGTATGAAATTTTTTTTACAAAACTTAATAATAGCGCTGTAAGTATGTTGTTGCACTACCTTGGGAAGTTAAAAAATGGGATATGGAAAAAATCGATCCCAGCAGCAAGTTTTCACGTCAAAGCCTTGTTACTAATGTCATTGGCATCGCAATTCTAAAAGCCTAACAAACGCTGGAAACGATTATTGTTAGGTATTTTAGTGATTACTGTAACAAATCATGAATAATAACTTACTTTACGTCCTGTGCCTGCGATTCGTCCTAAACCTACCGACACATGGCGCGTTAAACGCTGCGTATTATTATTATTATTATTATTATTATTATTATTATTATTTAATACCCTCGCTAATATTAGAATTATAAAAGCTAAACAAAAACTACTCAAATGGCCAGAGGTCCGAGCCGGAGGAGAAACTGTCATACAAAATTATGGAGTTAAAACGTTGAACCGTGACAGACAGCCTCTGGAAAAGAAAGGCGATGTGTCGTTCATCCTGGACCTTCGCAGAGATCATACGACCCAGCTCTCGGAGGAAATCAATGGCTGAGTCGTTACTTGGCCCCAGCGTTTCCACAGCAATTGGCTGGAAAGAGAATGAGGCCGAAAGATCAGCACACTTGGCCTCCTTCCTGGAAGCTGCGGCTTCAGCTGCAGCTGCTGCTGTAACAGAGGAAGCTAGAAAATCAGAATCTGCCAGAGTGGTAGCAACTGTGACATCCCAAGCCATGGCTCGACCTGAATGCCATAGAACCAGTGTGATGCCATCCGGCCTTTTGACACTATCGAAGTAGATGCCGGATGGTTCCTTGGAGATCGAGATGCCAGCAGAAGCAAAAAACCTGGCAATGACGTCATTCAGGGCGTGATGACGTTGTGTACGGCCCGGAGCGTGCTTACAGACGAAGGCGTGTCGACCCCAAGCATCTAAGTCCTTTCCGCAAGGGCAGATATGGGGGACACAGACACTGAGACCCAAGCGAAGAGTCACTGAAACCCGGACTGACTCATCATCCATACGCAACCCACATGATGCAATTGGAAGTGCGTTGAGCCAGTCACCAGAATGAGGAGCAGTGGCGACCAGAAAACTGGCCTTCAGGCGGGGGTCAGTGAGGGCGGTCTGCAGTTCGTCCTTAATTGCAACAATGCCAGATCTGTCCCACAGTGCCTGTTCATGGGAAGCTGGACCTACTGGAGGAGCTCCAAATGATGCTAACCATGTGGCTGTGTATGAGTTATTATTATTATTACTGTTGTCGTTTCAGGAGGACGACTTGGAGGAGTTTTGTGTAAAGTTCAAAACCATGGTGGAGAGGTGTGTTTAGTTATCTATTGTTTTAACTAAACTAGCATTTTTTTTGGTTTTTAAAGGTAAAAGGTCTTTCCGATATTGTGAGTTTTGGCAGATTATTCTTTTAAAATGGTATATTCAGAATGCCGATTTTAGCGAGTTTTAATCTTTAGTAGTTGCTTGACTTTAGTTTTAATCGTTTGTTAATGAAACTGTTTAAAACGACGAATATTAGAATTATAAATGACTGTCGGTTATACTTGGTACAAAACCGCCCTGCAGTGAATTGTACCTTAAGCGTCGGGAGAAATTCCTCGTCGCGTATAATAGCTGGGACAATTTTTTTAGCAAAATGTTCGCTTAACACTGTTGATTTGTATGTTTATTTAGTTTATATTTTTCTTTTTTTCTTTACAGTATACAGTTGCATTGCTACACTTTGGTGTGATTAAAGTTGTATATATTAATTAGGCTACTTCGTGTTAATGCGACTCATAGAGGTTAGTTTTTTGATCGGATTTTTCTTGCGTGTATTGTGTAGCCTATGTGCTTGTGCTGCTGCCGTTTGATGTAATGAATGATTGTTCATCGTAAAATGTTTCTGGGCAAATAATTACTAGTAATATTTCGGCTGCCGGTTGCGAAATATCGCCAAATTATAATCCAGGTAGTGCTGTTGGGCATCAGGATTTGTCTGCAGTTGTAATCACGTGACAGTTGCGATTTGTTGACAGTGTGCATAGCGGTGCGTAGTTTCGGTTTATTCGCTAACATTAGCGGTAAAATGTGTGGATTCGGGTTAGTGATAAGGTTAGGTCCATTGTTAGGGTTAGGGTTAGTGTTAGGTTTGGATTTCTGGTTACTGTAAAAACGTGCCGGGATTATAATTTGGCGATATTCCGCTACCGGCCGCCGAGGAAACCCATTACCTACATACCCATCAAATTACGTAAAAATATTTTGACCGGGAGCAGAGATATGCCCTAAACGAAATTCGAAACATCTGGCGGCGGAATTCTACTTCCGGTTCCAATTTTGACAGCTGTCATCCTTTGGGGACCATATTCTGTATCATCGTACAAAATTTCAGGAAAATCGCTCATGTCAACGCACGGCTGAGTTATTGCGATTAAACTTTTCTCTCCACATCTTTAAACCTGCATTGTCAACGGCGCAACGACACAGTGCCGTCGGGCAGGTCATCTATACTCTACTTTCGTTTCAGTACCTGCGTGCATTCTGCGAGCAGGTACTGTTTTGTCGGCGTCTGTCTGTGAGTCTGTGCGTCGTCACGTATGACTTTGAGACATATTTTCGTGGTTTTTCAATTCAAGTTTTAAGTTTTGAATACCTTGAGCTTTATTTTCAGTGTGAGGGTACATCTTTAGAATATATCGGTCACCTTCGAGTTTCAAAGTCGTGGGGTTAATCTCAAGGTCACGGTCGCAAAACAGCGTCAACGCGCAGGTTTGTGATCCCCTCGGACACAGCTTCATTTTGTTTGAATAGAAAACGCAACTCTATTACTCGTCTACTCTGTGAGTTCTAATGCTATCTTTTGTCTGGATGCAGCTGTCCGGGAGTGATCTACCTGGGTGTGCTGTCACTTGGTGAAACCCATCGGATAATCGCCGACAGTTTTGCCCTGATCAGCAGTGCCGTCAAACCGAGGTCTTGTACTCCCATACTCGAGGTACCGAATAGTTCTTCTTCTACATCTTGTTATAAGGCTGCATCGAGTGCATGGGATAAGGACTATTGCTACCGATGTTCGCGGTGTTAGTTAATCTGTCTTGTCTGTCACGCGGCTAAACACGACTTCGCTGTACAAAAACGGCTAAACGGATCGAACTTCTGTTCGAGGCAAAGACTCTTTGGGTCCAAGGCGAGCTGCAGACGGGGGCTTGGACAGTTTTTCTGTATAAAGATAAAAAGATAAAGGTCATACACTTGATATAGCGCTCTTTAGTCAAGAAATTTCACTGCAGAAGCGCTCAAATATGGCACGCGTTGTCGAGGGATTTCACAGTTTTACCTGCACACTCGCGCGTTTATCCACGAATGAAATGAACCATACCTGCCTCAGCCTTTCCAGTCGAAGCTGGTCCTCATTTACCGACCCCGGAAGGATAAAAGTTTAAATCATTTCTGAGAAATCGGCATGACTTTTTAATACATCTTAAAAAGATTTATGCAACTGATCATTTGGCCCACCCTGTACTTACGTAACCTTAGCAATGTTATGCTGTAGGCAATGAAATTGGGAGTACCAGTGATCGCTAGAAACAATGCTGCCCATGCTGCCATCATCAAACATCAGTCTACCGGACTTCTATACAGCTTAGCAGATGTAAGTATACAAAAAACGTGCAAGAAATTTCGATAGGTTACGAAGCACATTGTGAAACGCGAAACCTGCGTGAACGACAGCTTTCATTTAACATATTTTAAAGATGTTTCGCTAAGAATCTTCTTTGCCAATGACTGTGCAAATGCACAATACCACGTTCTCATTGTATAGAAAGCAGTTTAACACGTTTGTGTTACTGATAGTCAAATTAAGTGAAATTAATTGCACAACCAAGGGTTTGGCAAGTAGCTGAAGTTAAAGGAACGTGCAATGAAGAAGAAAATTGTTTTTGAAAGAAAGATTGGCAGAAGTAAATATGCATACGATACACCAGCATAAATGAAACAGTGTTTAACTGTTTTATGCTACCGCGAATGCGTCTCAAGTTGGAACAGCGAGCGTTTTTAATATGCGGCACCATCCGCATGGAACATATTACCAACTTTTCACAGCAGCTCACGGACACTAAAAGTTTTAACCGTCACCTAAACACTGTTTTATTCCTACAAGCTTTTAGTTAACGTGCTTAGGTTTTCTACACTTTTCTATAGTTTCAGATTTTAATTTTGACATTGTCAAGCGCTGGTCATTTTATAAGTTATGTAAGCTGACTGTTATGAACTATGAACTACTGCAGTTGTGTGGGCTTGAAAACGGAATAAACTAGGCTCGTGGGAAAACCGGAAATTCACGGCAGAAGTTAAATAAATGTCAGAGAGTGACGTTACTTATGGAAATATGTTCATCTTGGCACAGTTTAGAAGGCTAAAGGGCAACTTTGTAACTGTTGTAGCACTGTAAAGCACAATAAGGCTGTAATTGGGGGTAATTCTCCCTACGCATGTCACAAATTATCTGGTGGACTGCAGCCAAATATGTAAATTCATATGTAGGTTTAGGCGACTTAAGGTACACGACGGCCTAATATTAGGTTAACCCCAACCCTTAAACCTGAAACCTAACCTTAACCGTAAGTAATCCGTAACAAAATAATAACAACGTAACATTATAACAAAATAACTTAATATTCTTTTGCGATTTTCGTAATTTTGGACCACCGTTCGGGGAATTATCTCGAGCCTGTTGCTCGAACACCGAGCCACATGGAGCGTTCGAATTGACTCGGTGGAGCGCTCCAAATGTCAGTGTAATGCCATGCTCTACCTGGAGAGCTCAATTCAAAACAAAATGGCCACCAACAGAGATAACATATTTTTCGATGATTATTGAGCTATTTACTGAAAATCAGATAAATCTGGAGTAGCTAGAGTCGCCAAACTGGTACATTTTTACGCAATGATTTTGTTCTACAATCGTCTGCAAAAATGTAAACAAACGTCATGATTACGTCACTGCCTCGCGTGGATCGACGACTCATACTGATCCGAATAACTTTGAGCGCTCCATCAGGAGCAAAACTTGATCCTTGGAACGCTACAGAAATACTGGAACGTTCCATGGATCACCTGTTCGTGCAAATGGGCCCTTGACAGATGTTGAGCTAATTTTTCATGTGGTTTGTGCACACAAATGAAAGTTCAAAGTCCCAACTCCCAACCCTCCACTCAGCGATTTGCGTTTTATGGTACATTCTGGCTTGCGTAGGACCACAGGAACTTCATTGGCCGCTTTCTATGGGTGGCATAAACAGTGTACGGCAAGATGGCGACCATCGTAGAAATCCATCCTTTTCGATAACTACAATACTTTGGGCACAGGTTTCGCTATGCTGTACAAAAGCAGACGACTTTTTGAGGTTTTGGTTACAGTTCAGATAACATTATCAACTCAAAACGCATACCATGCACGTGATAAACGACTTGTGATTGGTCCGTGAAAGTTCCAGGGTCGTGGCTTACCCGAGACAAGCGCCATCTTGCCGTACACTGTTTCTGGGGGTCACTGATCTCTGTGTAGAAATCGGCCAATAATGCATCTGGATAATTAAATATTCTTTTGTCTATATTGTGTAGGATTTCATAGCTCATGCCGAAACGCTAATCCGCAACAACAAGTTCCGAAGCACCTTGACTACGAACGCCAAAGAGTACGTCGAGACGGCCTACAATGAAACGACCGAATACGAAGCGTTCGAAGAGCTTGCGAACAACATGAACACCGCTTTCAAGTCGAAGATGGACGACGTCGCCGACTTCGATCCGGCCGACTACATGAAGGGTCGGAAAAAGCGGGTGCGGTTCCAACTTGACGACGACAACATTTATTTTCCGGGAAAAGATTACGTGAAGTGCACAAACACAACACCGGATGCGGTTGTGTATGGACCTTGCACCCGGAGCCAGTCGATGATAAGTGAAAGTGAACAACAAAACGTCGTAGAAAGTGAGACTTCGAACGAGGAACCGGAATGCAGTACCGAGTTGGCGTCGCAGTCGACTATGGACGGCTCTTTCTCATTGACTTCAGTAACCGTCAGCGTTACACAGCCTGACGACGACGAAATTGAATTAGAACTGTCCGAAGTTTTCTCGGAACTCGACTCTGTTGCGGAAAAGGACGAAGATCAGAACTCGGAATCCGACGACGATGACGAGGAGGACCCCGAATCGAACGATACGCCCAAAACGGAACCCGTAGAACCGAATCCACAGCCATCCAAGAACCTCCTGCCAAATCCTTCGCCAAACGTCGCCTCAGCACGAACGCCGTCGCCAAAATCGAGTCCGCGGAAAAAATCGAAAAAGTCGCCTGACGCCAAAAAGAAAACGAAAGATGCTTCGCCGCGGACGAACGCCGATAAGGAGCAGAAGTCACCGTCGAAAAGCGGTCGGGGTGGGAAAAAGAACAGCGTAAAAGAACGGACAAAAGCGTCGCGCAGTGTCGACAGCATAAACTTACGATCACCGCGCAAGGAAAACGGTATCGTGAAGGTTCCGCTAAAGGTCACAAAGAGCATCGATACGATTTTACCACAAAACAGTCAAGTGGAGCCCCCGGTTCGGTTAAAGGAGCTTACAGAAACGACGCCGTTCCTTCCCCCGATACACATTAAGTAGTCACAACCGTTGAGTCGTTAGCTAATTTTTTTGAAGGAGTTCAAACTAGGTTACTAAACTGTTCAATTCTCAAAGTTGTAAATCTTCAGTACACTTTGTAATATCGCCTGCGTAGCGGCATGGTGCATATTTTCGCTGGCGTCGGTCTTTACAGGGTGCGGCATTATAAAACAATCCCGTGAGAAAAATTTTTCCAGAAAAGTACAAAACATATTTTGCTATGTTTTTATACCGGGCGCAAGCCCGGTCACGGGCTGCGCCCATAGTAAGATCGCGCGCGTAGCGCGCGTAGTATTTTGTATTGTATGTTGTCCATGCTTACTAGTCTGCAGTTTTTGACCGTAACGATGTACTGAGTGACCCGTAACAAAGTCTGGCTGTCACGAAAATCTGGCTGTCAGACAATTGTTATAATAATAGGTAAAGGTAAAAGGTAAAGGTAAAGGTAAACGTAAAGGTAAGAGACACTTTATACATGCACATCTTACATAACGAGGTTTAACGTCCTCTCATCTCTACGTCGCTTGCAATGAGCTCCGCTCTCCGGGCTTGCGCCCGGAGTTTAGGTTTCCTAATGGGTTAT
>Ga0126335_1001187_pt1 | contig 14227 bp, 8 predicted proteins | sample OlaspJWI45metaG_FD_108409 | JGI IMG/M metagenome (GOLD analysis project Ga0126335, IMG submission 108409) | Marine gutless worms symbiont microbial communities from Oahu, Hawaii - Olavius sp. 1 OAHU.JWI-45 metaG | ecosystem: Host-associated > Annelida > Digestive system > Unclassified | place... | reverse complement strand
GTCACGCTGTAGTGTCGACATGATGTGTTGTTCCACCGCCAGGCGGCGCCCTGTATACATCACAACACCGTGCAACATTTAGGCCTACTTACAGTATCTGCTTCGCCATATCCATGGGGCGTCAAGTAAACAAATAATCATTCATCCTAGATCGTCTTTTACTAAGATATTCATCTACTTCCGGTGACTTGTCTACATTCACCAGTATAGGAGTTTCACGACAGAACCGACCGTGGTGCTATGGTACAACCATGGTTCACTTACCCTGGTACAATCGTGGTTGTACAGTGATAGTCGTACCATGGTGGACATTATCATAGAATTCTTAAACTGGTAAAATGGGGAGATCGCCGGACGTATAGAGAAACATAGATAACATACCCAGCGGGCGATAAAAACCCGCCTCCCCTATGGAGTCAATTATCACAGGCAGTGCAACAGCGCTGCACTGTTGTAATGGCCATTCAAAAATCAATACGAAAATGAAAATTTCGACCCCCTGTATAATCGCAACTGCTCAAAATTTTATTCTGAAATTTGGCACACATGATTGCCTTTGGGACATGACCCCACATGCAAATCTTGGGGCAGATCGGTTTGGCGGGGGTTTTCCCCAAATAAACCAGAGACTTCAAATGTTGTGTGTAAAATTTTGTAACTTTCTTGACTGTCCTTATTTTTTCTCGATCCTCAAACCGCGGCTCAGGCGCACACGATTAATGGCTCAAACGACGTGTTTGCCGCGCAAGGAAGTGCCTTTTGAGGGATAGAATAACGGGTAACGCCATTTAGGGAAATACGCCCAACCCCCTAAAATAAGCGTGAGTAGGTAATTTCAAGCCTAAACGCCAAAATTTAAAAACTGCAATATCTCTGTCGAATTAAATCCGATCGTGACGCCATTTTGCGCACATACTAATGGTTAGAGCCTTAATGAAAATATGCAAATTAAGTCAATCGGGTCAAGGAACGGGGTCACGTGACCTACTTTTAATTTTGGGACCCCTTCCCATATATCTCCGGAACGGCTATAGCTAAAAACTTTAAATTTTGTGTGCATAAAGAAAGCAAGAAGCCCTAACGAAAAATATTCAAATTAGATCAAATGGGGTCAAGGGGCGCGTTTACGTAACCTACTTTTGAATTTTGGGACCCTTCTTATATCTCCTAAACGTCTGAAGCTTTGCATGCTTAGAGAGGGCAAAGGCCCTGGCCAAAAATATGCAAATTAGGTCAAATTGGGTCAAGGAGCGGGGTCACGTAATTTATTTTTAAATTTTTTGACCCCCTTTGTTTTCAAAAACCGGCAGTAGTTGTATCTCAGCCATTGACCGATCACTTCGATATTTCACAAAGACATAGATTTTAACATTTATTAACGAGTTATGTCACCAAACTAAAAGCCTTTTTGCTTTGCCGTTGAATTTTGACCTTCCTGTCCGAGTGACGCTAGCATTTAGTTCCAACGAAACCATGTACCTGTACTAATGCGAGCATGTAGATAAATATGGTAGAAAAACTGCAAAGATTAATGTACAAAAACTGTCGTTTTATAATAACTGTGCAATGACCACCGTTAAATGATACATCTTAAACAGCAAAAAATAATTTCACCACCTCACTTGAAATAGCCATGATATAAAAATAATTTTTGCTGTTTTAGATGTGTCATTTATCGGTGATTATAAAACGACAGTTTTTTTTATACATTAGTCATATTCTAACGTTAAGTTAGAAGTAAAATTCACTTTGCATTCTAAAGCTTGAATCATTTCTGATAAATCGACATGACCTATGAACAAACCCTAAAATGGTTTATGCGACTGGTATCGGATAAATGAAAACGACCCAACACAATGGAGTTTCAGCATTGCCTTACGTCACCTTGACGTTAATTTGGTTCGGTGTTATTTTCAATAAATATTTCATGGAAAATAGCTTGACCGTGGTGTGTTGTGATCTTCCGTGAAACTTTCACGGCACCAGCTTTGTCTTTTTGCGTTATTTTCCGTGAAAATTGACTTCGACTTAAACTTAAGATTTTTATCGTTTTGTTCAGTTTTTTCACAAATTTGTTGATAAGCATCCTGTTCGCCTATGATGATCGATCACCCGCCGATGTATACTGTATCAAAACTCCAAACCCATGTGTAAGTCAAAACGTACCTTCAGAAATGTCGGACAAAGAATGCAGATTGTAAGGTAATGCAGCGTGCAGGCCCGTGAGGTGATTGGTCAACGAGTTGATATTGTCTAGCGCGGATGTCGATGACCAGCTATCTATATTAGCTGGTGTTGGTGGACGTAGGCTACTGGACGACAATAACGCACCGGAAACCATCTGATCCACAAAGATTGCACAATAATTGTAACAACAACAACAACAACAGTAATAATAATAAGAGGCCAAATTAATTATTCAGCAGTAGGAAGAGCAGAACCGCCATTTAACACAAAGTGCCTTGGATCTCTGTGTCTCCATCCCGAACAAAACCTCGATCCGTTTAGCCACTTTTGCACGCGCAGCCGTGTGATGTACAGACACCATGCTACGGGATCACTGGTCGCAATTACACGCGGATGATAAACTCCATATACTTGATATAGCGCCCCTTACTGACGAAACCTCAATACAGAAGCGCTCAGGTATGGCACACGTTGTCGAGGGATTTCACAGTTTTACCTGCAAACCCACTCGTTTATCCACGAATGGAATGAAGCGTACCTGCCTTTGCCTTCCCAGTCGAAGCTGGTTCTCATGTACCGACCACAGAAGGATGGAAAGCTGAGTTGGCCTAGGCACCATCACCACGGTTAGTAAACAGTCTGCCCAGGACCGCTACGTGACAGCTATCACAGTTCTTAGCTGCTCAAGCACGTCACGCCTCATTGAGCATCTGGAGCACAGGAAAGCGTCGAACTCACGACCTCTCGGGCCGCAAGCCGCGACGCTAACCACTGAGCCACCGAGTCACCAGCCTAATAGTTAGTTTACCAATGCGTGTATACAGAGTGGTCCAAAAAGTGAAAACCGAGAACATTTTTGGCTCTAACTCCGTCAAAACTTAACCGATTATCAATTTCTCACTGCTAATAAGTAAAAAAATAATTTGCAACAAATCACGTGTGATATTTCCCAACCACACCTTCAATGTGTCGCTGAACTACTTTGAGAAATGTTAGAAAGTTATTTTATGCTGTCTTACAAAAGACTACTCTGTATTATAATACGCGTCGGACACACCTATCTAAAATAGTAACAGTGGCACATATCTATCTATCTATTTACTTCTGTCATTGTTTAGTTAAGTGTTTTTTTTCGTTTTTCTCTCACTTTCTTATTGTCTACCAGTTTGTGGTGAAATAAAATTATATATATATATATATATATTAGTGTCACTAACTTGCTGAAAACTGTTTCCTTTCGTGAAAGTAAAAAAGCTGGCCGAAAAGTAAAAAAGTACTAAAGTACTAAGTACTAATTAATAGGTTTCTTGATTCCACTCTGAACCCCAGCATATTTTAAGTCAGATACGCTAACCATATAACGCCAGGGCATGATAATTAATTGTCCATTTAGTGTCGTAAACATTAATAAGTTTGTTAATATCAGTCAGTTTAACCTGTGGATGATGATGTCGCTGAGATTCTAATATCGTAGAATACAGCAGACTTGCGTTGAAGCCAGGCGCCGACATGCTTGGTAGAAGCGACGCTAGAAACAGAATACTCATATCAAAAGAGGATGGACGACGCAGTCGCAATATAAAGTATATATATTAACTAACACAAAAATTCCACATTTAATCAGTAAATAAACGTGTATTTGTTTATTTGTTTTTGTTTGCTAAGTACATTTTACATCATAAATTATTTCGCAATTGTTTTTGAAAATTTAAATATTGTAGCTACTAACGTTGCAATTGTATCAGCATTATATGAATTAGTTGTACAAAGAACAGAGAGGTATGATATGAAAAAACATGAGCGTGTATCGTTGCAATAATTTTCTGCTACTAGAAAACGAATGAAAACGGTAAACAATAAACAGAAACAGAAATATGAAATTGTTGTCATTCGCTGTTGTAGATAAACAATCTAACACGAAAAATCAGAGAATTTAAAAAGCGTATGAGGACTTCAACGGCGACTGTGCTCCAAAATCATAAACGAACAAAAATAATTAAATAGAAACACTGAAAACGGAAACAAGAGGTTAAAGTAATTTGGCGAAGGCTGTATCGAATGCACCGTACACCCTGCATGCGCAGGACTTTATAGCATCAGCCGTTCCTGAGATACGAGAGCGTCTCGAAATTCGGAAATAGGTCACGTGACCCCCACTGTCGACACCCCATGACCTACTTTTGCATAATTTTCCATCTATAAGCCTGCAAAATTTCAATTCTCTAGCTTTAGCCATTTCGGAGATCTCAAAATTCGGAAGTAGGTCATGTGACCCCAAACCTTGACTCCCATGTGACCTACATTTGCATAGTTTTCGTTAGGGCCCCCAATGCTCTATAGGCCAATAAAATTTCAAGTCTCTAGCTTCAGCCGTTCCTGAGATATGTAGTGGCTCCACAATTTGGAAAATATTTCCCAACTTCCCCCTCGCTGTGTGGGATCAAGACCCCCGTCTAACACAATGTTCCATGAGCCTCCAGAAGTGTTCAATCCAAACAGCATCTTGATCCGTTCAGCCGTTTTTGCACAGTGAAGACGAGTTGAGTCGCGTAACAGGCAGACAGACGGACAAACACCGCGATCATCGGTAACAATAGTCTGCATCTCATGCATTCGATGCAGCCTAATAATAAAGCGCAAAGCAACATATACCAGGAATTCCGGCGGTATGTGAAGGCGGCAGCGGTAAAGAGAGGGGTGACACTGCTGCTGCTGCTGCTGCTGAGTGTGGTGATGACGTAAGACTGACGCCAGGAGAGCCGTAACGTACAAGCTGACCGCTGGTCATTTGCTTACGCCACCGCGCTCGTCTGTTGCTGAACCATACCTGCAAACCGAATATCAACAAACACAGCTTTTCATCATGTATATTTTATCCTCAAAACTCACTTATTTCATAAATTCTTCCAACTGTATACACCGATACACGGTACTTCACTCTTTCTGCTGGGTTAAAGGACTGTCCAAATTCTTATGCGAATCCACTTTCTATTTTAAGTTTAGTTTTCTTGTATAAAGAGTGGGTGGCCTATACGTTTTAGTTGTGGCGTGGTGTGGTGGCCGGGTATTGACCACGCAGCCACGTAAATGTAAATCGCGAAATAAAACATTAATGAGAACAGCAAATATCTTGTACGCTAATGAAATTATTGCAAACCCTGTAACTAGTTATCTAAAGATAATAGGACGGGCTTTAGGTTCCTGCGCAATGTGCTGGATGCATATCAGTGACGTCATCGTACCTGTATTCTGGCCTCGGAGAAGCCGGTTCGTCGAGCGAGTTCTTCACGAGTGTAGACATCGGGGTAGTGGGTCCGTTCGAAGGCCCGTTCAAGGTGTTCTAGTTGGTCGACAGTAAAAGTTGTTCGGTTTCGCCGTTGTTTGCGTTGCGACGAAGAGTCGTCAACGCAGACGTCGTAGTCGTCCTCTTCATCATCCGACACGTTATCTGGCAAACATCATTTTAGCACATCGAGTCGAGTACACAGATAACAATCCGCCCATGGGCAGTGACGCTCACCTGGCTTAAATAAGTAGGTTAGGGTGACCTTCTGATCGTAGTCGGTAAGTATGTCTCTGTGTGCAAGATTAAAGTTTCTACGAGCGGTTACGATTTGCGACACCCTGGTTAACAGACACACAGACAAACAGACGCGAATTGAAAAGTGTATATGATTAGCTCAGCACGGCTGTAGCCGACTGAGCTAAAGACGAAATGTGAGAAAGTGACAGAGCAGCGCTAGCTGTCAATCATTAGTCACGTGACCTTTTTAGAACTCCATGGTAAAGTAAAGTCCGAATATCAAGAGCAGTCCCATATTTAGTTGCATATAAAGGTGTTGGGCGCCGTAGCGGACGAACAGACAGACACTTAGACAGTTCTCGAGCAATTTTACGTTTTCGGTAGTAGTACAGTTTGATATAATTCCGCTGTGTCCTTGTGATAAATAGTTGTGGTTTCGCCTACGGCGATGATTGGTAACCAGGTGAATCGTTGCATTAAATCGTCTGATGATGTACATTACAAATGGTGTTGTCGACTGCTTCTATTCTCAACTGTAGGATAGACGCATTCCACCACAGGATCGGAACGCGCCAGACGGAGGTCCATTCTGTCGCTCACTCGTACCTCTGAGACGAACAGATTGCTGATGCCTTATGCAACTGAAAACTGGAGTTACAGTAATTGAGGTGTTAGCTAAATCAATTTGTAATCTACTCTACCCTCGCAAAGGAGCCGAGTCGTCACAGGAATCACCTGCCGTCCGTACACTCCAACCGACAACGTTTACCATCTTGGCCGGTTCAAAAGCGGCTCTCAAAAATTTCTTTGTGATACGACTGTATCACTTGCAAGTGGACATAATGTGTGCAACTCAGACTAATTAACCGAATCCGTTCTGTATGAATAGCAACATCGAACACTGTCCGCTGCAATTACCTCCGAGATTTTACCTGGAACAGCGAACCATTTAGAGCGGTAATAGACACGGATACCTATAGATCTATGGAGCGTGGTAACGTGCTTGATAGGGTACGAGAGTCAGTACCCGATAAGCGTTCACCGGACTGAATACAACTTGCAAGTAGTTCTACTCAGCTTGTCCCGTGGGTGAGAACTGGATGCGATTTCAAAAAGACTATACAATATCATTGATCAAACACTACCAGTTCGTCAATAGAAGAGAAAACTCTATAGGTACCAGAGAACATTGCAGAGGACTACTACGCTGTGAGCACTGCATGCGCAGTTTAATTGTACTGTTAATTACCCACCCGTACGAATTAAAGTTTAATCAGTCACATCACTGTGATATGAACTGACATCCTACCATCGACTCGGTTCAGGTGTCGTTGCAATTGGGTTTTTGCTATTAAAGTAAATACTCATTTGAGCCATACGGTAACATCCGCGGTTATCATTTATACTTATCTTCTTTTCATGAATTCTCAGTTCCATTTACACGTTGCAATTACAACAAACCCATCTTCGGTCTATAGGCCTGCTTTTAAGTAATAGAAGAGAAAAACGATATGACATAGGGCCTACAAGTGGCCGAAGTGAGTCGACAAAGGCCGCATCGAATTTGTGGTTAAATCGGGAACCCCGTCATAATACAATGTTACTCAGACCCCCAGGAGTTTCCATTCCATACAGAACCTGGATCCGTTTAGCGGTTTTTAGGGCGCAGGTGCGTCTACAGACTGACAGACGCAGAACACCATAGGAACATCGGTCACAATAGTCTGCATCTCGTGCATTCGATCAATGCGTCCTACGACACAATTACTCGACTACTGTATACCTATAGAATGGTGACTCGAGTTGTGATCTGCATGTTCGTCAAAAGTTCTTCGTTGTATTTCTGTGGAAGTCTTGATACAGCCGTTCTTAACACACGTTTCATTATCAGACTCATCGACAAATTTGCGGCCGGCAGCTGCAGCTTCACATCTCTGCACAAATCATGCATGTATTCGGTACAAAAGTAATTATGGAATTGCTGCTGACGAACGTTTCTCGGTTCTCTTGCAGGAAAAATCGAGCATTTTATTGAAACGAGTTTAACGTACATGTATATGTTATGTTATGATAGCTTTTTCATCAAAGTTATTTTTGGCCAAACGTTACTTAGGCTATTGGCCTGTCTATTTTATGTGAACTCTCTTTCCAAACTTTCCCCCAGTTATAACAAGTGCGTTATGACAGTGAATTAAACGGGTAAGCCAACTCACTGAACTCAGTCTTTTATCCCCCGGGGGTCGGTGAGAAGATGAAGCCAGGTATGGTTCATTATGTTCCTGGATAAATGCGTTGCTAAACAGCAAAAACTGTGAGATCCATTGACAACGCGTGCCATACTTAAACGCTTCTGTGATGAAGTTGCCTCATAAAAAGGCGCTATATCAAGTGTCCCTTTCCTATACATTTACCTTTAGCGAAACGTGGACGGGCACCTGTACAATGTTGTCGGTGTGTTCCGTGGATCTCTTCAGTTCATCATGGTGGTCTGCGGGCGGTGACCTCGGCATCTCGAGCGTCACTCCACCACCGATGCGTGGCTTACTGCCACCGACCGCACCAGGACGGACACTTCCTGTCTCCTGGTAACGCTGAAGGATCTTGCTAACACATCCGTGTGATACGCGCAGGGTTCGACTGATAACGCAAGGCCTAACTCCACGAGCAGCCAGTTCGACGATCTTCAGTCGGATGTGGCTCGGCAGAGGGCGCCCGTTGATGAACACCCCTCCCAGCTGGTTTACTCTACCTTGACCTGAACACGATTTAAATAAATCAGCAAATTAGCCTACAACATATTAACTCGTTCTGTCTCCGATTATTTTTTGCTCAAATAAAATGTATGTAATTAAAAATTAAGTTAGTGTAAAATATATGTTAGCTATTTAATCAAATTGGTGAAAGATTTACTGTATTTTTGTTTGGTCCGCCAGAACTGGGACCAGCTATCTTTAACCGCGATCTTTAACCGAAGAAATGCATGTTCAGTAACGGGCGAAACTCGAGAAGTGTTAGTTCAGAATCGCGCAGATAAAATGGTCTGCGTTATCCATCTGTCCGTCCGTTTGTGGTTTACGCGCGAATATCGACAAAACTTAGTGAGTTACATTGCAGCTATGCTTATTATTCAACGTAGACTCGAGTATTCTGATTCATAATGTCAGCCGATTCGCGACCTGATGTACAGCTTTTGAGGGCCAGCTGTAATTCCGTCCCATCTAGAACGATACATTGTCTGCATTGTCGAAGTATAATTTTTCGCATAAAAATAAACGCAACTGTTATGAAATTTGTAATGGGAGTGCAATATTTCAATTAATTGATTCTGCATTGCGTATACGGAGGTTGGGTCATGTTGGAAAGTTTGCGACTCCTGTATTATCTTGACGGAAAATGCGTTTTATACACATCAAAACTGTTTGTTATTTATTTAAAGTAGAGTATAAGATGAGTTTTAAATGCTGCTAACAGTTTAAATAATATTTGCACATCCTCAAAGAAGTAACATACAAATTACGATTAATTTTATTCATAAATGTCGATTTTTATACACGTTTTCCTAATAATTTATAATTAGTTATCATCACCTTTAAAACGTTTTAGCAATTTAGCAGACTAATTCATTGTGTTTTCAATTTTTACATCTAGCAGTCCAACACGGTTTCTAAAAAATTTTTACAAACAAATATTCTCACACTTAGTCACGCACGCACACATGACATCAAGCCCGATCGATGTGTGGCTTTCGCCCATAGGCACGTAGCCGCATAAAGACGCCAACTTTTTTGTGAACAAAATGCAAAACAATTACGTCTTGTGAATCACTTAAGCATAAACCGCGGCTACATCCAGTCTGTTAAAAATGTTTAAAATAGGGTAAATTGTTTAAGCAAACCTTCGATTGATCCGTAAGTCGGAAGAACTGGCGAAAAATTAAAAGGCAGCAAATTAGAAAACATGTCCATCATTGTCTCTAACAGTCTGATCCTCTTTTATAAGCACATACACTTATTGGCCCGACAAATAATCGATATCGTTCACTGATTTTATCAGAATTCTGATTTATAAAGCGCAATCGCCGTACGACAAAGCGGCTGTCGGTCTGTCGCAAATGACGGTGTCGTGTTACCGAGATGAACAGTGTCGGACACTATCTTTGTCGCGATCTCCCTCCGTTTAACTCACATTCATCATCGCCCTGTTAGCGCCTGACGCTCATTTCTATTCATTGCCGAACGACGTCATTGGTCCAACTTTGCCCTTTGTCGGGTCGTCATTGGACAATTGACCCCAATAAAACCGATACGTGACTCCGCCTTTTATGCAAATTACGTGATCGCCGAAACGTCAAACGCCCCGAGTGATCGTGATTGTAAGCCTGCAAGTGAAAACATATCATTTTATGATTGTTGTACCATGTTTTTATTTGTCACTCTTGTTTAACTGGATCCGGTTTATGATCTTTCACTTCCAGACTAAAAGCTGTTACATCTAGATGAAAATCCGCAACGTATTTTTAGCACCTGGATAGTATAGACTTTTTATTTTAAGGAGATAAGGCAAGAAAAAACTTCCTCAACTAGGCTATGCCTATTCGACATAGTCTATCTGTGAAAAACTGCGGTTGGATGAAAATATGTGAAGCTGGCGTAATAAAACCAAAACTATTATACTATACAATTTTTTCATTAAATTTTTGTTAAAATTGAAAATTTAAACATATCAAAGAAAAAAGCTGCAGTTGATAATTGGTAGTATGGGAGATTAAGAAACCGCTCAGAAAAGTTATTCAAATTTAGTGTTTAAACCTGTGCACGTTGGCAAAGTGAATATCAATGTTTTTGAGTTAATACCTGTTTAGGCTTACGTACATTGTTGGCTGGAAAATGGTAAACTTACATTATTTCAAAAAGTAGTAACCCCAAGTTTTATCATCGTTTTCTTTCATAATCTCACAAATATGTCTACAAATGGCGAGTTTTACCTTTGAAACTTTTAAACTTCGTTACGGAAACATTGCCACTGCGAACACTCAGTGACGTTATCAAGCCATTCAGATGCGACGCAATATCGTACGAAATATTTGTCCAGACAAGTGGCTGGATTTTGCAGGACTGGAAATTATAATTAGTCAATTATGTACCATGGGCTCGTGGTCGTTCCCTGGTGTGGGACTTCATATGTCCGGACACACTAGCTTCAAGCCACCTCAACAGAGCTGTTCTGGGCCCTGGCGCTGTGGCGAACGAGACTGAGGAAAAGAAGAAGTCCAAGTACAGCAGACTACCTTCACTGTACAACTTCACACTGATCGCAGTGGAGACTCTTGGTGCTGTCGGAGAGTTGGCAATGGACTTCCTTCAGGAGCTGAGTCACCACATCGCCAATACAGCTGCTGAGCTGCTTTCTTTCGTGTTTCTCATGCAGCATCTCAGCGTGGCCGCGCAGCGTGGCAATGCTGTCTGCGTCACTGGCATTGCACCGTCGTCCCCTAGTCTGGACTACGAAGTCGCTTTATTATTATAATTACATTTCGACATTCTATGACTGTACTGTCTGCCTTGTACTGGACATCTAAGGTTATGGGTCAACATTAGTCAATTTATTTATCTATCTAACCAAAAACAAACAACTGCTGATGATGATGTCAAAGTCAAATAGCCGTCACAGAAAAAGGCAGGGAAAGATTGCTAAAACTAACAAGAAGCCAAAATATTTGGCAAAGACTGCATCGAATGCACCGCACACAGTGCACGCGCCTGAGTCTCTAGTTTCAGCCATTCTTGGGATATGTAGTGGGTCCACAATAGGCAAAATTATCCCAGCTTTCACTTTTCTTCGCTGTAGGGGTATTAGGACTCCCCGTGTAGCACAGCGTTTTCTAGGACCCTAGGAGTGTTCATCCCAAACATGATCTTGATCTTTTTAGCCATTTTTGCACAGTGAAGCCGAGTTGAGCCGCGTGACAAACAGACAGACAGACAGACTGACTGACGGACAGACACCGCGATCATCGGTAACTATAGTTTACGTCTAATGCATTCGAATTCGATGCAGCCTAAAAACGAACAAAACAATCGGAAATCGCATAAAGCGTGGGGGACTGTGAAGCCATAAAAGGGTTCCGGTATATTTTGCAAGAACAAGTTATTCGCAGTTATCGCTTCTTTGATACTTCAATATGTTTCATTTGGTCACAATGTTTAGGCCTCATTGTCAACATTACGTCTGTTTTCCTTATTTGTAACTCGAAAGCACTTCCGATGTAAAGCTTTAAAAATTTGATAATTTTAACTATTTTGGACAAATTACCTTTGAAAACCGAAGCACTGACTGCATATAACAGCTAACAATGATAAAAACCGTTAAGGGCAAACTGCACGTTTCTAAAATACAATCTGATATGGACTAGTTTGATAAAGACTGGCAAGTAGAGAAGTGAAGTGTGAAGACTTTACGGTATACCGCTAAGTAATTAACGTCTGGAGTGTGAGAATTGAAAGGTGACAGGAGACCGTTGAGCGAAATGAGCGGCCAGCTGCTGCTGCTGCTGCTGCTGCTGCAAACAAGAGAGGCGTTGAAACTGGGATGGAGATGAGGTGAAGCGTGAGAAGACAATGTAATCAGAGCACTGCATGACACTGACTTGAGAGTCGATATTTGACGTCAATTTCACCATCAACACCATCAGCATCAGCAGTGGAGCGGCATTGACGCCAGCACGTCATCAATTCCCGCGCGACACCGTCTGCGGTGAAGTTTTTTCTTTCTCTTTTCTGACAACAGCTGTCCTGTGAAATCGGCGTCGCTTGGCGTCGTCATTTTCGTCACGTCGACGCCGCCGCCGGCGCTCTGAGCGTCACATCTGGATCGCTCTGGCGTCCTCCGCGGCGGCGGCCATGCGCTTGGACACGCGTCGCCACCGCGCCGAAGGACTTTAAGAAACAGCCGCCAGCACTGGCGGGTTATGGCTCTTTTATCTAATCTTTGGGGTGAGACAATGTGGTAAAGCCGCGGGATTAACAAACACATAAAATTAAAATAAACGTATTGGTTTATAAAAAAATTTACAGGCCTATATTTCTATCAATAGGCCATTTGCTGTATAAATGTTATAATATGACTAGGTATAAGTATAATTGAGACCAAACATGCAAAGTTAAGACTTGAAAGCGTCTTTAACGATAGATGGAGTAGTCTATTTACACAGACTCTGAAAATGGGTGCGGAGTTACAATTCAGAACCATAAAAGTCGACACGAAATAAATGTATGTCTATTTTATTTTCGTGGCATTTCTACATTTTTATTGCGGATAGTTCCGTTTAAAGCAAAATTAGTTTTTCTCTAACAGTGACTAAAATGCATTTTTATTCAGCCTTTTTGGAATTTATGCTTAAGCTTTATAGAGAGATTTTCATAGCAGACTATTTTTAAAAGTCGGAAAAGGCATTGTTGGGTTTCTGATGATCTGAGATTTGGAGTCGGTCGGTCAAAAGATGCATATTTAGAGGTTATATTGATGAATAAAACATATTAATTTCATTTTGCGATTTAGCTAAAAAAACAAACCGTACCAAATGTTCCCAGTTTCGATGCGTGACCACGGTACCATATCGTCGGAAACTCTTGTGCCGTGAAGACGCGGCGACAGCCACACGCAGTCCTTGTTCCGCATCATTGGCGTCAACAGCGTCGCCGTCATTGCTTTACGCAGAATTAACCTGAGGCGCCTCGCACAGGTGAAATATGATCTTTAATGATAGACTCAAGTGAGCCGCAACGCGCCAGTCTAAATCGATGCGTCGGTCAAGCTGGTGGTCAATCGACGCCGCCGCATCTGTGTGGTCTGATTGAGTGTTCGTGTCGTCAAGTGTGTTACGTCCGGACGAGTTGTTCCATTCGAGGCCGTCAGGTGCGCGCTCTATAAGGCTGATTGGATGGGCGCACGGCCGCAAATGAACCGTACCGACTTCGTTAATACGAACATTTATAATCTGATCACAAACTGTGCAGCTTGATTCGCGTTCGTTCTTCACTAACCGTAATCTTTGTAAACGTTTATGACGTACTTTTTGAAAATTTAGAATAAAAATACTCGTTTGTTCGTTGCAAAATGTGTTTCTGTGTTTTATAATTGTTTTATGTGTATTGCATTACGAATGTTGGATTACACAATATCTGCCACGCAGGACAGTGCATATAATAGGCTATTATCATATGAACATAACATAACATACGCAGCTTAGCACAGTAATATACACTCTGCCAAACAGCGGCGCAAGGCTTACTCAATGCCGTAACTTAACAACTGTACAAACCGAAACAGCAATCAAACACATAATATAACATGAGACCGAACTTAATAGTGGTAAATATTTACAAACATGCATTCACTTTTTGGCACCCCCCGGGGATCGAACCCAGGACCTTTTGATCTCAAGTCAGACACTTAGCCACTACTCCACCGCCCCCCCCCCCGTTCTGCTTGAGCTGGTTACAGATGATTGATGTATGT
>Ga0126335_1001186_pt1 | contig 14231 bp, 8 predicted proteins | sample OlaspJWI45metaG_FD_108409 | JGI IMG/M metagenome (GOLD analysis project Ga0126335, IMG submission 108409) | Marine gutless worms symbiont microbial communities from Oahu, Hawaii - Olavius sp. 1 OAHU.JWI-45 metaG | ecosystem: Host-associated > Annelida > Digestive system > Unclassified | place... | reverse complement strand
TCATGTGATTTTTTCAAGATGTTGGAATACTTGTAGCTTACATAATAAGATAATAGGTCATCTTGCTGCTTTTAATTGTAACTTTTAGCTTTTTTATTTGTGTGGTTCATGTGCTTTATGTGTTTTTTGTGTGTGTATTATGTGTATTATGTGTATATGGGCCAAGTGCCCGAAATGAAACTGATGTATGTATGTATGTATGGTGCGGTTTGATGGAGACACTTGAAGATGATTGTGGAGAGCTTGAAAACTATTCTCTCTGGAACTGGCAACCATGTGAAGATCATCTCGAAGTGTGGGTGTTATGCGCTCAAAGTTCCACTTCCGCATTATAAGTCGCGCAGCAGAGAGCAAAACTGACTGCGATGTCTTTGTGGCAGTGGTGTTTACATATGATACAACACGCTATTGCAGTAATCTAGACGCGTAGCAATCAGTGCGTGCACCAGAGCCTTAGCTGAGTCTGTTGTCAGCGACCACCTCACAGACCGCTGCTACCTAAGATGGTAGAAAGTAAGTTGACTGTCAAACTGGACCCCGAGACAGGTGACTACTGATGACACGGGAACGTGGACTGCCTCTAACGTGGACTGAGATTAATTTTGGCTAGCTAATGCTTAGAGCCAAGTCAGATGAAATCTGTCTGTATTATTGTTCATTTTTAGCCGGTTTGCTGTCATCTAGGTTTTAGTCGGTGCAATGCACTCCGTGAAACGAGGGAGTCGTCTCTCACACGACTCAGCTTTATCATGACAATAAAGCTGTGTGTCATCAGCGTAGGAAAGCACCTGGAAGCCATAGCGTTGAGCTATAGCGATGACGTCGGCAGCGTACAGAAAAAAGAGCAGCGGTCCAAGGACGCTTCCTTGTGGTACGCCACAGAGAATAGATGACCAGATGGACTTGGCTCCGGCAAAACTAACGGACTTGACCACGGAGACCAAAACTTTCACGTAGACGGTCAAGTAGAATCTCGTGATCCACAGTGTTAAAGGCTGCTGAGAGGTCGAAGAAACCTAACAGTGTAATTTCGCCTCGATCAGCAGCTAACACAGCGTCACGGAAGAGTGTCAGAACGCTAGTTTCGGTAGAGTGAAATCTTCTGTAAGATTAGGAAGGAAACCGTGTTTGTTCAGGTGCGCGACAAGCTTGCGGCAGACTAGCCGCTCATCGACTTTGGACATAAATGTCAGGTGTGAGATTGGTCGGTATCATGTATCAATAACAGTCGTAGAGAAAGCATGGCGTTTAATTTAACGTGATACAATTAAAGGTATCCAACAACTTTAGTGATTAATAATTTCCGAGCAATTTGTTTCGCAAAATACGCCAAGTGAAGCCCAAATCGGTAAAATATGCTCTACTGGAGTCTTCATATGTGTATATTAACAGTATGCACCCTTAGAAGTAATACAATTGTTTAACATTAAATTAATAGATAGATTTGAAAATAGTTTTAATATGTTTTCACAGGACAGCATCGGTGAAGCTAACAACGATATGAATGATGTCTGAATATATCTCTATTTCGGAACGGATGGCTACCGGGCGACCTCTCAACAGCACAACAGTTTCATCGTCGACTCATGTCACGGACCTGGATGTCCTTTCCAGTTCAACGTCCAGTGGAGTTGGCGCGACAGCAAGTCGTCAGTCGGTGGAAGTGATAATGTCGACGGTGGTGATGTCGGTTTGCATCGCGGCAACAGTGTTCGGCAACATACTCGTCGTACTGTCCGTGTTCACGTACCCACGTCAGAGTATCACGTATTCACGCCTTCTCTCGCCTGGATTTCGTTCATCCATGGCTGAACCTAGCTAGTCTATATCTTCATGCTATCGTCTTTGCTGTCTATTATTATCCAAGTCTTTTTTCTCTTAAGCGTGACAGTCTTATGTCTGTCATATAACTGAAATGCTGTTCATGCTCTGAACTTCGCTATCGCATGACCCACTTTTTGTTCCAATATTTCCTCGTGTCCATCTTTTGTTCATCAATGACTGTACTCTGTCGGTAGTGTACTATCCATTTGTCTTTACGTAAACGTATTACTGTTTAAATATTTGTCATTTATTTTTACATGAAACTCTGCTGTATAAGGCACTAGATCGGGGATTCGTTCATCCATGGCTGAACTGGCGCTGTGTTTCCGTGACACACCTGATATTTTAGTCTATTATCTTTATTTCTCACGAAGCCAGAGCTGTTTCTGTGTTCACGTACCGGCCGCTGCGTGCCGTTCAAAACTTCTACATCGTATCTCTGGCACTCGCAGATCTCGCCGTCGCCGTGCTTGTTATGCCACTCCACGTCACTAACTTCATTCTTGGCGGCCGTTGGGCGTTCGGTGTCGTTGTCTGCCACATCTGGCTGACCGCCGACATTCTGACGTGTACCGCCTCCATCCTCAACCTCTGCGCTATAGCGTTCGACCGATATCGGGCGATACATGACCCGATCGGGTACGCTCAACGGCGTACGATCGGTCGCGTCCTGACGACTGTGACCATCGTCTGGCTGACGAGCGCCGTCATCTCAGTTCCGCCGCTGATTGGTTGGAACGCCGCCAGCCTCTACGACGAGACGACGCGTCGCTGTCAGCTGACAGACGACCGTGGATTCGTGGTGTACAGTGCCGCAGGGTCTTTCTACATCCCGTTGGCACTGATGACTTTCGTCTACATCAAGATCTACCTGGCGACACGACGTCGTCTTCGAGCGCGCACAGACAACTACCGCGTCACTCAGCGTCGCAACGCCGCGCTGTCCGCGTCGGTCCCTGCCGTTACTGGCGGCGCTGCCAGAGCCACCGTTGAACAAGGCGACGACCGCGAAACAGATAATTATCAGAGACAGTTGCCAAACACTGAAAGTTAGATACGCTTTTGTAGTCAACAATATCCTCGAGAGTTACGGTGGTCCAAGGCGACGACCGTGCGCAGTCGACGTTTGTGCCGACTCATAGAGAGAGTCGCGCAGGACCGGAAGTAGTGGAGGTGCCTAGCATAGAATCGCTAACAAACGACGATGACTATGATGTTGACGACGACGGCGACGAGCAGAAAGGTTTGGAAGCCTTTGCGACTTCTGCCGCTGCCGCTTGTTTCTGGCAGCAGGAAAAATTAAGCGACAACATCTCCAAACTAAACCCGCCGCAGAGAAGCGATATCGAAACGACTGGCAAGGTGCTGATGACGTCACTCATAGACCAACAACCGGAAATAGAGTCTTTAAACAGCAGGCGACGCAAACATTCTGCTAAAGACGTCACGCCAGGACAGTTTAACATATGCAGTGACTTGTGCGTGACGCAGTCTTTTAGCTATCGCCAACGGACCACGAGTCACTTGACTACTGACTTTGTAGCCAGTCCAGCGGAAGTGGAAATCACACCAACAAGATCAGACGGCTTGGACTATATTGCTATCTCCGGCAGACTGATACATTCGGCGGATGTTAAAGCGGACACCTCGATCACGAGAAAATTAAAAAAGCGACCAACTCGTAAGCGATCGACGAAGAAACGTCGTTGGAGTGCTGAGAACTGTAGCACTCGGCGTCTGTCGTTACCAGGGTCGGTGAGACAGTCAAAATGGATATCTATGGCAGCCATCGCGAAACCTCAGTCAGGCTCTGTAAGCGGAAGTAGTACTCTCGAGCAGTCGTTTGTCGATAGAAGTCAAGTTGTGGGTCGTATCGCGGCCGAGAAGCAGCGGCAGGCGACAATCAAAGAGAGGCGAGTAGCTCGAACAATGGCCGTTATTATGGCCGCCTTCGTAGTCTGCTGGTTGCCGTTCTTCGCCATCTACGTCCTGTTTCCGTTCTGCGGCAGCGCGTGCTCCGATGCGGTCGGGGAGCGTTTTGTGACGTTTATTGTCTGGCTGGGTTACGTCAATTCCACCATCAACCCCGTCATATACACTGTTTTTAACGTCGACTTCCGGCGCGCCTTCAAGTCGTTGCTGTTTGCGGGTTGCTGTTGCCGACGACGTCGAGTGACGCGATAGGCAAGCAACTGTTCCGTGGAACTCTGTAACTTGAGAACATTTGCAAGAGCATGGCAATGTGACTCCACGCATGCTCAAATTATTGCACTTTGCAACGCACTAACAGCAAGATAAACCATAACGAATGGATAGTTCTTGGAAAACTGTTGACTACGCACAAACTTTCTCATTCATGAATAATCAACCTCGGAAATAACAACCCGTTAAAACTCAGCTGCTCTTCTAACGTTACCCAGTCCCAGTGTCACACAACTGACAATCAGTGATCTTTTGCTCCAATTAGTGGCTACCATTCCCGTCTAAAGTGACATTCTATGTAGATTGTTTCACGCACAAAGTACTCCCGAGTGCATGATCAACCAGCCCACCTGTCTACGTTATTGCATTGTCATCGGCAGATTGGCTACGGTCTACCTTTAACGCAAAATAACAGAGCCTTCCTCAACCCTCAATTGAATTTTCTCTGCTGAATTCAGTAAATATGTAAAGTAATTTGGCGAAAGCCGCATCACCTCGCTTACCCCTCGCCGTGGGGGAATCGGGACCCCCGTTTAATACAATGTTCCTTGTGCCCCCAAGAGTCTTCGCCCCAAACAGAACCTCGTTCCGTTTAGCCGTTTTTGCACAGCTAAACCATGACAGACTGACAGAGAAACAGATGCCGGGATTATTGATCGCAATAGTCCGCACTTCAAGCATTAGATGCAGCCTAAAAGTAATAATAATGATAAATCTACTTACATTTAATATGTTATAGTTAACTCTCGATTTAGCTGTGCAAGTAAATTTGTTGTAGTAGCCTAATAGCAGCACGCTAAAGTTTGTACGAAAGCTTGTGATAACTAAGGTGCTTTTCATAGAAGATTAATATTTTATCAGTCAGTGATATCAACAGCAGTATGTGGGCGGTTGTTAGCAGGTGTCAAGGAAATGAAGCGGACGTCTCCTTTAATATGTCGGATGATTCTCTTGCTGTGTCATATTATGACGGCAGAATATAAAATCAGTCAACATTAAAAAAATGAGTCAATATTAGTTTTGCTGTTTGTTAATTATCAGTTTAGTTAGAAATAATTCGCATTGCATAGGCGACTGAGTAGGCCTACAGCCAAGGAAAAAGCTTCACTTTAGTGGGTTGGAAAAAATACCTTTGGACCAGAACGCGACATATTGACGACGAGCGAAAATTTTCGCAGAGTGAACAAAATATTTTCCAGGCGAATTTAGCACAAACTTTCTCATTTTTTCGAACGATATCTGTTTTTGCCGCTTCTGTGTTTTGGATTTTGGTTTTACAATAAATAATGAAGCTGCTAGCTTAAGACATTCAAAACTTAGAGCTTGAATTGAAAAAAATACGAAATTATGTCGTAAGATCAAAGGTTAAGATCAAAATGTCCAAAGCTCAGAATTATTTCTTCGAGCGTTATTATAACAGATATTCCGATCAAGTCCCAGCAATTTCCGGCCAATAGTTTTTGAGTTGCATGCTACTGCTTTTTCGCTGGTGTGACCTTGACCTTGGACCCATGACCTTGAAACGAAACCGTGACCTAGATATTCTGAATGTGTTTCCAAACTGAAAATGAAGTTGCTAAGTCGAGCAATTTTAAATATATAGCCTGAATTGAAAAAGTACGAAAATAGCTCTCAAGGTCAAAGGTCAAGATCAAATGTCAACAACTTTCAATCACTTTTAGCGTTTCCCATGAGACATATTCCTACCAAGTTACATCGATTTCCGACCAGTAGTTTTCGGGATTTTCTGCGGACAGATGCATAAACTCACAGACAGACTCATAAACTCACAGACACACAGTCAGACGCCGCCAAAACAATACTTGCTCCCAGCATACGCCTAGGTTATAATTGGCAGTTTCTCACAGCTTCAGCGCTGACAAGCAGCTGAAGCTACTGGCATGTAGTCATTGACATGGACAGGACGGTTGCTCAGCCGATTTGTCTCAGTCCGCACTTCACATGACCAAACGACCAATATCAAATCGATGCGCAATTGCGTACAGGTGTTTTGGGTCACACTAAAGTCGACTAACGAGGAAAATACATCAACGCTATTATTTCGAAAACGTTTGCAGATACGTATCCACGTCTTACGCAGCCTGTTAACGCTAGTAGCGACGGTAGACGAAGTGAATCATTATTTTGAGTTGCACACTGGAATGAACGAACGTCAGACGACACGATCGTGCGTGGCACCTGTAAATTGAACAAATTATCATCCATCCACGACAATTTTTGCTCAGCTGTCTGTATGTAAGTGTGCCTGTTAACCAGGGCCTGCGCATATCGTAACCGCTAGGTGAGAGACTTCAACTTGCAATCTTACACGCGCAGATCTACTGATGAACACCTATTAGAGACACCATATAGTCTTGACTAGTTTACTGGGTTTTATGTAATCATATATTTCTCTTTCATAGCCGCTATCATTGCCCATTTTGCTTTGTTGACATATGCCAGGTGGCATCACTGGCTGCCAGCTATCCTGCTTTAGGCCTATTACATAAGTCTAATGATATCAAAAAATTGTCTAGACTTGATGAGACTTATGAAAGTTACTTATGACAAACAGAAGATGACCCAGAACGCATAACCACGCCACTATGCAGGTGGAAGAAAGTCCTGAAATGTTTAACACAACGCATGGCAGCCATTGTCGAGATTCTGGAATGACATGATGGCACCTCCAGATGGTCGCCTCTTATTCTATCTCAGTGATGTGAGCCTGTTCCTTCATGCAGTGACAATTCTGCATAGCAGAAACCGCTTTTATATGCATCATAGTATGGTTACTTGTTTAGCCCGTTTGTGTCGTCGATGGTCACGTAGCCAGTCGCCTGCACTCTACAGTCTGTCAAAGCTTTATCAGCTTTCGCTAATAGGATTTTTAGCAGCCTTGTACGCTAATGTACGCTGTTCAGGATGCCCAGCTCCAGCGTACTTTTGTTTTGCGAACACGTCCATACCTTTGCTAGACGGTTATTGACTCTCATCTGGTGGTAATTTACACATACTCGTCTATATACACACTATGTGTGTATGTATGTATGTCTGTCTGTCCGCCTATTACTCTGAAACGGGTAAGGTGATTGTCTCCAATTTTCAGGATAGCTCCAATTGCCCAGAGAATGGCTTTAAGCACAAAAAATTTGAGGGTCGTGAGTAAGGGATCAGAAAATTTACACTTTTTTTCCGCTGCACCGGCCGGCAAGGCGTGGGCAACTGGGCGTACTGGGAAGCTCTAGCCTATAGCCTTGGGCAGAATTAGCTATAGGTTGGCCTCGCCGCTGGATGGGTGCAGTGCGGGCAGGCGGCGTGCATTTTTGACCGGGCAGCAGGATAGCGTGGTGGTGTTGGCGAGATATGGTGCGGGACTTAAACTATAGCTATGTATTGCCTAGCTGGATGGGCAGAAGGGCTAGTATACAATACAAGACTGCGAACTTCATTTGGCGAGCGCGACTTTTATAACACCAGACATGTCATCTATAATTTATTGCAACATAAACTTCTGATTTTTTGTGATAGGTTCGGTATAAATGTTTTATAACGAGGATGATGATGACGATGCCGATAAAGCTGATGATGAAAATCATTGTGAAGAGTTTACTATCAAACACGACCAGGTATCTTGTTGCTCCGGCGTTGTGTACATCAGTATTGTTATGCACAGAGAGAAAGAAGTAATGAGACAACAATATGCATATCATTCACACGTTTTCAACAAGACTTACTGAATTATGCAGCTTATTGCAAAACTTAACATGTGTTATAAAATATATTGTGTTGTTGTTGTTAACTTGTTGTAAGAGACGCAGCAAAGTAAACGACGAAATCTGAGCAAGATTTGTTGTCTCGCAAAGCTTCTGTTTTTGCACCACAGCCCGCGGGCCGTCTGATCAATCGCCTTCACAAGTTCACTCCCGGCGAGACAGGCTTTTTCTGTCTCGCAGGAAATAATGAATTGCTGAGCAATTTAAACGTCGTCGGAACCAGTCAGCCGAGTCAATGAAAATGCCATCAGACTTCGCTGGAGACATGGTGACGCCATCAGCTACACATATTTCATCACTGCAAGGTCACGTTATCGACATTACCGGCCAATAATTCAACGACTTCGCTACCTCGGCGTTATTACCAGCAGAAAATTGCCGGTATTAAAATGACTTTTTGCTTTTTCGCCCCGCAGGGGCGAACCACTGCACCGATTGGAGTAAAATGTGGCAGGGCGTAGCGGTCCTTCGACCAAATTTTACCACCAATCAGCCCATCGATCAAAAAAGTCCCAAAATGTTAAATTTTGCGACTTTTTTGCCCCTAAGGGGCGACTTCCTCAACCGATATTTCTGAATCTCACAGCGATTATGTGCAGCTTCGTGCACATTCGTTCAAAATTTGGTGAGATTCGGTCATAGATCAGGGATTTATAACTGGTCATTTCTTCCCAAAATTTCGGGGGCTTCTAACCAAAAAATTGTGGGTTGGATCCCAAAACAATTATCTACGCAAAAATTGTACGGACGTTCTCTATCCACATGCCAAGTTTGGTGGAGATCGGTTTACGCACGGTGACACGAGAACGAAAATAAGAGAGTTTTTTGTGTTTATATTTGTCACGCTGGGCGTGGTCTATTTTGGTCTCGCAGACCTGCCGCCATTTATTGGTCGATTTTCACGCGGTTTAGCGGTTTTTTAGAAGAAACACAGTTTGAAATGGTCTGCGTCACTGTGAACTAAATTGTTAGGTGGCGCCAGAATTGTCGCTAAAATCGGCAAAAAATCAAAGGTGTTTCAAAATCTCGCCGAAAAGTTTGTGCGCACGACTTCGACCATTAATAAGCAGCCTATAAATAAAATTCTATCAGTGCACCTATATGAAATTTTTCGGAAAGATCTTTGCATAGGGACACACCACCGTATCAAATCTGTGCTTGTAGTGCTAAAATCGGTCAAAATAAGTAAGTTTGTACGCACTAAAACCAGTATATGGCATACAATTTTAGGCAAACTTTTGATGTCTTTGCATAGGGCAAGGAACGTGATTGTGCGTCTACGTTATAGTTTGTCCCCTAGTAAAGTAACAAACTTGAAAGTGCTAATTTTCTGAAATTTCGCAATCGTATTTTTGCGTTTTTTGCGCACCCTGTAGGAAAGCAGCTAGCTATCTGTGTATAGGATTATGCAAATTTGCTGTGGGCTAGCCTTTTCTATCGGTTTGAATTGCCTTCGATCGGCGATGCATTGTGTGTTTAGTTCAGTTCTACAACAGCTGGTTGAGTATGTTCAGCTATCTGCATATTAATATAAACAGAGCATCGCTATCGCTAAGTTGATTTGACGTACTAGCAACTACTATTGCCGTCAGAGAGCACTTGATGATTTCCTTATCAAATACGTCCTGTATATATATACTTGTAGCCTAATTTAGTATAGGCCTACCTTCTGAGGACGACACACAAAATCTTTTGTGGTGTACACATTAGCAGAGTTGTTTCTGCGTAGCCTACTATAACTGTTAGGCTTAGCACGGCAACACGGCGCTTTACAAATTTTGTATTAGGGTCCACGCAGTTTTAGTAAAGACTAAACATTACTTTTTACATTGTATATTACATTAGATGTTTCATGTAGTTTAAAATAATAATTAGAATTATCATTAAATTACGGCGTATTTATAGTTGCTTGTTACAATAAGCAAACTTAAATGTTTTGCGACTTTTTATCCATCATGGATGGTCCATGGGTCGGGTCGGGTCGGGTCCAGGAAGCCGGGGATATTAGCGGGTTGGGTCTGGTTGGGTCATGATTTTCGTGGGTCGGGTCGGGTTCCAAAATTTGAACCCGCGTGCAACTCTGCTTGAACAGTTAAATACGTTTCCAGTTTGCGGCGAAAGGTGTCCAAGGAAAAATCAAGTTGACAGACATGTGTAGGAAGTCTGTTTCAAAGGCGTGGTCTGGCAGCAGCGAATGCTCGATCTCCAAGACGTAAACTGGTGCCAGTGATGGTGCACTTGAAATTGTCTGACGATCGAAACTGACAGCGTTCGATGGTGGCAACTACAGCTGGCAATCGTCTGACAGGTACAGTGCTGTCAGAGTGTTGAGCGCCTTGTAGACCAGGACAGCGAGCTTAAATTCCACTCACTGTCGTACTGGTAACTAGTGTAGTTGCTGTAAGACCGGTGCGATGTGGCACTATTTTATGACATTATGCATGAACATTATGAAGGTGTCAGAGAGAACTGATACAAATGTCACGTTGCGAATGAAATGGCAGTTGCAGAAATTACTCGATCGCCTGTAGAGACGATAACATTTTGTTTCCTGTTCGCGTAGCAGCATATGATGGATATCAGCAATAGCCATTGCCTGCAGCAGCAGCAGCAGCAGCAACAGCGGCAGTAAATCGTAGCAAAATATTGCGCTTGGAACGGCTCACGATTTGTCGTTCATTGATTGAAAGTCGGGCATTAATCACGCCTACTGCTAGAGACTTGGGACGGATTTCCACATCCGGCGGAAACTGCATGAAATGATACACGCATAACAGCTTGCCCACTGACTGAGCTAAATCCCGACGTATTGCAACTTGCCTGCGTATGTAGAATTAAGAGAACACACAAACGGGGCGTAATAAGTAATTGCTCCTCACGGCTAAACCTGTAAAACCCTGATATAGGCCTAACACAAACTCTAGAAGTGAGCGAGTCCCATTTGACACATAGCCTAATTGGTCATTTCAGAATTCTGAAAAAGTAGGAATAGCTTTTCAGGCAACTGATTGCCACACACACACAACACACAACAATTAAGAATGTGCACAAAACACAAAAACTCAATTATGAAAACGTGCAAAAACGCTCTATCCTATAGGCTAGGCTTAAGAAGAGTTCCTGATAGACCTACACACAACAATTTTAAACACAGCAACATAATAATAAGCAAACTTTTTCCTTTGCATCTTTTCAAATGTAAACGATATGCGATCGACATGTTGGAAATTTCAATTAATGGCATAGGCCTATGACATGTCAGAAAAAGCATGATGCATTCAGCTATTGGGCGTCAATTGTTGCTATGGCAATTGGACCCACACGACGTCACCTAACGCCGATGCACTGAATGACTGGTCCAGCAATTGCATCATCTCCAGTAATACGGTAATGTACCGGTGTTTATCGTATAGGCTACATCTATTGTAACGCAGCGATCCACAACAAGAGTATTTTATAGTCGGCGCTCGCACCTAAATTCGTCGAGATTGCGGCAATTCATTCACTGCATTGTTTAACTAGGCCTATTCGATGTTCTGCCTCACGTATGTACATGTATGTAAGTGATATTAGCCTAGTTAAAGTAAAGTATTCTGTACTTATTGCTTGTCCTACGTTCGATGCCTATGTTTCACCACAGTGTCTGGAGTGTTATAACCGCCCATAATCTCACTCCAGACAAGCGTGACGTGAACACTCTGCTCTGTTGAGTGTTGATAGCGTCTTCCTCGACACCGTTCTCTTCGCTGCTGCCGACCGACAGACGTTTTGTCGCAGCATGCACTAAGGAAGTTACAACAGGTCTACAGAGCACTGTACTCGTTACACTCGTATAATCCAATGTAGATCATGTTGTAACTTATACTTACACAACTTTCGAACATTACTTGAATTACAGCGGAGTCTATGCGCTAGGGTTGTTGATGGTAATTGAACTGCCGTTTGACAGACGACAGCAGTGATATTAAGAAAGACTCAACGCTTAAGACCAAGACTATAAGACCAAGGACTTGACCTCCAAGGTACACACTTTAAAAATATCATCAATCAGCCTTCCACTCCTCTAGGGTCCGCAAATGAAGTCCATTTTCGGCTGTGAAGGCAAAGACAGGTAGGACCTCGACCTGCGTTTCAACTTCATTCCGTTTGTGGATAAACGGATGGGGGTGCAGGTTAAACTGCGAAATTCCTTAACAACGCGTGCCATACCTGACCGCTTCTGTAGTGGGGTAAAGGCGCTAGGCAAGTTTACTAGAGTTTGAAGTAATCGACATAGTTTCTGCTGCGTCAGGGCGAGTTGGTCAAGATGGACGCTCGTAAGCCAGTACGCACACTGACAGCCATCAAAATGATGAAGGAGACGTCGCGACAAGTCGAATCCGGCCACGATAAGGTGACGGTGGTCGGGTGCGGACAGGTCGGCATGGCCGCTGCATTTTCCATGTTGACGTTGGGCGTCTGCAGTGACTTGGCGCTGTGTGATATGCGCAAGGAGGCGGCAATCGGCGAGAAGATGGACCTGCTGCACGGACTTGCCTTCCTCGGCCGCCATATCCACATTGACGCCGACAATGACTTTGCCATTTCCGAGGTATCGTATAGCCTACTGTTCAGTTGGCGTTGTATAGTTGCGACTGGGTTCTGGCTTGCAAGCATCACTGTACAACACACTTTCTTCGTCCGAATTTCTTTATTTCACGAGCATGATTTGAGGTATATGGTAGCCTATAACATCACACGAGACGAGATTAACAACAAACAGCCTAAACACGTCAACTTATTTCTGGTGATCCTGATGCAATTTGTGTGTGCAGAATTCTCGCGTCATCATCATCACGGCTGGAGCTCGTCAGAGGGAAGGAGAGACACGTCTTGACCTTGTACAGAAGAACGTCGGAATCTTCAAAGGCATCATCCCTGAACTGGTCAAGTACAGTCCAGACACTGTCATTATCGTCGTCACTAACCCGTGTGACATCATGGCCTGGGTCACATGGAAGCTCAGCGGTCTGCCTAAACATCGAGTCTTCGCGTCTGGCACGATGCTGGACACTTCACGCTTCCGCCATCTGCTGGCCGAACGTTTCAATGTCGCTGCTCACACCTGCCACGGGTTGGTATCGTCTCATGGCAGCTATAGTGGCACGATATGACCACCGTGTATCATCTTCAAGCTCAGAGATCAAAATGACAATCACACACAGGGTGCTTTGTAGTTTACAGACGCGCTTGGCGTACCGTGGCGACGTGGTAGTCTAATGCATTCAGTCGTGCCATCTGTCTGTTTCTGTGTGTCCTGTATGAGAGCTCTAACTGCTGAAGGTCTTGACCTAGAAACTTCATTTTGTGTATGCAGGTAATTACCAATACCTAACTTAAGTTCCAGTATCAAAGATCAAAGTCATGGCAGCGAAACAACACCGGGTGATGTGCTTTCGATTGAAAAGTGAACATTATTAGGCTGCATCGAATACATGAGATGCAGTCTATTCTTACCGATGTTCTCGGTGTCTGTCTGTCTGTCTGTCACGCGGCTCATATCGGCTTCACTGTGCAAAAATGGCTGATCAGAGCAAGATGCTGTTTTGGATGAACACTCCTGGGAGTGGGGGCCCATGGACCATTGTGTTAGACGTGGGTCTTGATCCCCCACAGAGAGGGAAGGGGGCCAGTTTTCAATTTCGAGACCACCCTCCTATCTCCGGAACGGCTGCAGTTAGAGACTCGAAATTTGGTGTGTACAGAGAAATGGGGGCCCTAACTAAAACTGTGCAAAAGTAGGCCATAAGGGGTCGGGATCGGGGTCATGTGACCTAATTTTGAATTTTGGGACCCCCCTCGTATCTCCAGCTAAAGACTTGAAATTTGGTGTGCATATACAGCGGTGGGGGTCCTAACGATCTGCGCAACAGTAGGTCATATGCGGATTCGCGTCTTGGTCACGCGACCTACTTTTAACTTCTGCGATCCTTATATAGGCGTATCTTCAGAACGGCTATAGTTGAGTCCTACGCGTTTAGTGTGTGCGGTGCATTCAATACAGCCTTCGCCAAATTACTTTGGCTTCTTGTTATATATGCCTACTGGCACATTTTGCTCATCTAGCTGGGCATTATACCTAATGTATTGTTTTTATTGTGTTGTGTATTTTCTGTTCCGGTATTGACTTTGTTAGCCTACAGTCATTTTAAACCCCGCCCAATCTCACGCCTGCCCATGCTAGCCTGCTGCCAGGTCAAAAAAATGCACGCTGCCAGCTGTCTGCCCGTCCTCCAGTGTATCGTGCTGCCAACGGCAAGGCCGATCTATAGCTAATATTGTCCAAGGCTATAGGCCTGGGCTGTCCAGTACCACCCATGCCTTACTGGACGGTGCCACGATAAACAAAAATGCTGATTTTCTGACCCCCTGTCCACGACCCCGATTTTT
>Ga0126335_1001185_pt1 | contig 14233 bp, 13 predicted proteins | sample OlaspJWI45metaG_FD_108409 | JGI IMG/M metagenome (GOLD analysis project Ga0126335, IMG submission 108409) | Marine gutless worms symbiont microbial communities from Oahu, Hawaii - Olavius sp. 1 OAHU.JWI-45 metaG | ecosystem: Host-associated > Annelida > Digestive system > Unclassified | place... | reverse complement strand
CTAATCACAGCGTAAGGGTCCCAGTGTGACAAAAGCCCAATCTGCTGGACCTATAAGCTGCCTAGAACATCGCGCAACAAGAGTATTGCACTGTGCTATAGTAACTAGAGCAGCTGTGTTAATATTCCCTCTTTTACTCCAGTCCATCATTAGTAATCAGATGAGACCACAGAGGTTGAGGGGTTTCTGATGTGTCATGCATTAGGAAGATAAATTGTGGAAGTGATGGGAACATTTTGTGTACTTGTAAATGCAGTGCACCAGGCCCTGTGCAATACTGTTTGCCAGTTTCCTCAGTTGTTGACCTGGTTTTCAGCTCTGCCTACTGATTACTAGAGCTGACTCTTGTCTTGGAATCCATTAAGATCTGGGCCATGGAGCAGCACATTGCATCAGCATAGACTGCAGCTCAAGCCTAACTGGCTGAATTAACCTAGTTGCTCTCCCATGTTGCCTATCTGTTTGCCCTGTTTTCGTTTAATTATACAAATGTTTGTCTTAGTGTCTGGTGAATAATATATATTGTCCTGTAGTTTGGCTATAGGTCAAGATAACGTCGTTTTAGGTAAGCCAGCAGAAAATAGTTCTCTTAACACTAGTCAAATCCAGTCTAGCTGTTCTTAGTGATTCATACATTTGCTAGGGTGTAGAAAAGGCTAAAAGTGGTGCAAAGAAGTCTGGCCACAGCCTGCAGCACAGCTGAGCTTATTATACACCCAGTTGGCGTGAGACTGTGTACGACTGTATGTCTGTTAACCAGGGTGTTGGAAGTCGTAATTGCTGGACTTATAATCTTGCACCCAGAGACCTATTGAGAAACTCTGATCTGAAATAAAAAACTTGGCTACCACCATGACTTAAAGCCAACTGAGAGTCAGTGCATCATTGGCGCTCGCTGTCCATGGGATGGGAGGCTTGTTAACTTAGAAGTTAGAAGTTAGCTAGGTTGATCAGTGTAACTTAGCTGCCTGTGGTAACTTAACAGTGTATACTGTAGATGTGGTTTAGAGGGGTGTGATTTGTACAGGATTTATAGATTAGTTTACGTCGGATTACTGGTGATGTACTGGAGTAAAAGAGGGAACATTAACACAGCTGCTCTAGTTACTGTAGTACAGTGCAATATTCTTGTTGCACGATGTTCTAGACAGCTTATAGGTCCAGCAGATTGGTTTTTGTCACACTGGGACCCTTACGCTGTGATTCGCTTAGAGGCGGTTGCCTACAGTTCATATTTTAACACTGTGGAGTGGTTCTGGTGGGATTGAAGCCTATCTCAGCGGCCAACTGGCTTCCTTCAGTGCTTTTACGCTGTTGGTTTGGTCATCTGACCTGTAAAAATTGTCCCTGAAATGACCTATATATTGTCGAGCTGACTGTTGTCTTGTTAAGCTTCTACTCACTCACTGTGGATTAGTTTAATGGGTGCAAGAAAAACCAAAAAGGCTTGTACTTGACTTAGAAAATATTAAAAAAATAATTAATAACCACTTTTGTCTTGAGTTTGAAATGGCTTTGGGGCTACAAATACAGTGAGAAACGCTTTGTGTGTTTTTCTCTGCAACAGTAACTAATGAGTTAGTTTATGTACATTACGTGGGATTTAGAGTTTTAGACTTTAGAGAACAGACAGACAGTTGCCAATAAAAACTACGCATTTTTAACAGCCGACGACATCTTCACGTGATTAGTGATGACCTATGCAAGATAGGCCCTACGTTCTTTGACCCCCATTTGCTGTCTGGTTAGGGTCTGTTATGTATTTAGTATCAGCTGTGCACAGCTGATCGGCTTTGCTGCTTTGTGGTTAGGTGCATGAACTACAATTGCAGTCTGTCAGTCATTCAGAAAATTGGTTAGTTAAGCCCTATAACAAGCTGGGTTGTCGTGACAAAAGTCAGTGAGTTAAAATGAAATGCAAATTGGTGTTGACACCAGATGCGCGGATTTTTAACAGCAAGTGAAAATAAATGGAAACACAAAATACGATTTCCGGCTGAAAACGGAAATGGTCAAAACCAACCACCAAACCGATCGATTTCGGCATTGAAAACGAATTTTGGTCTGTTTTTGCCTGCTTAAGCCCGCTGAGCGTCACTTGCTCATGGCCGGCTGTTTGATGACACCGCTGCTTATTTTTTGTGTTGGTGGTTTCACTTTTCAGTCAGTGTTTACTGTTTGCTCAGTGAATATCCGCCGCTCAGAAGACACCTGTTGGATGGATGCTAAAGCCCGTTAATCCAGGCCCTAATTCCGTTGTTGGCTTACCAGGATCTTATTACAATGATCCAGTTTGCTGCTTATTGCTTATTGCAGAATTATTGCGTATTTGTATGGTGGATAATTTTTCTCATACGTGATGATGACACTGCGTGTTCGTTTCTAGTTGGATTGCATTACGTGAAAAAGAATAGAATGTTGATAAAAGCGACTACTCTATTTTACAGTGGCGATAATAAAGGACATCTGTGGTAATCCAGTCAGTTACAGAGGTATCTCAAATTACAGAACGTGGATGTGCTGCTCTGTAGCCGTGGATTCCAAGAATCGTGTTGTGATGAGCATAGATGTAAACAGAAACATTGTAAACGTTGAGTAAAAAACGTTATTGACAATATGCCGCTGAATGTTTATCCTTGACATGCCAGTATGTGCAAGACAGACAGGAGAAGGATGCTGATACAGGTGTGGAGACCGCAGAGACACTGCAGTGCTAAATGTGGAGATACATACAGCCCAAAGTCGTTGAATTTCCTAGACGTCATTAGCTGTAGAGCTGGCCATTATCAAATAATAAATAAAATTTGAGGTGCAAAATGCTCTGTGCTCTGATCTGTGATTGGCTACAACGAGTCCACAACAAATCGATAACCAAACTCCACTTGTTCGATTTGGTGTGGATTTGTTGTAGAGCTGTAAAAAGCCATAAAATGTGATGAGAAGTCCTAGTAGAACAAATTCACAACAAATCGTACAGATGGAGTTTGGAGTTTAGACTGTCAAATTATACGCTGCATGTTCGTTTCTGCATTTAGTCGTGTTGCATAGCAGCAGCCTGATTTGGCTTAGTAAGGTGCTGGCCAGTTGTTATAAGGATTATCTGACAGACTGCCACTACCAGCCAATAAGTGTTTGGTGCTAAGCTCTGGTGACTGCGGGCGGAACTACTTTCTCGATTGGCAAGATCTCGACACGCCGAGTGCCTCAGTAATGGCGGCTTAGTTGGATTGTCGTGTTCGATACCGGTTATTGCTGTCATGCAAACGACGACACGACGCTGGCCTTCATAATGTTCATATTGTCGTCAGCTGTCAGCCTACAGGATGATTGGGATTGGTTTAGATGTAGAAGGTGGGGAGGTAGGGGCGATTCTGATCTGCGAGTTTTGGGCTGCAGCGGAAAAGTTTCGGCTGCTCTGGATACTATATCGTCATCGTTTTTAAAAGTAGAGTAAATATGATTATGCAGGAAAACAATCCTTAGTGGCTGCCGAAGTTCAATTAGGCTGCATCGAATGTGCGCGGTGTCTGTCAGTCTGTCTGTCTGTCACGCGTCTCAACTCGGCGGCGCGTGCAGTGTGTGCGGGGTCATTAGGTGCAACCTTTGCCAAATTACTTTGGCCTTGTTCTTCATTCAGGTCGTCGCCATCTGTGCTTTTCGTTGTGCTGTCAGACAGTTTGCAAGGAATACATCAGCATTTGGGCCACAGTCCGGAGCCAGACCGCTTGGGACTTGGGAGGGATATGGGGTCGGACTCGGGGCATTGTATAATAGCCTATTATATACGCGTCAAGGCCGTGTACCGGCGTGTAAGCCTCGAATGAGTGAGTGTGTAGAGGCTTAACGTCCCACTCGACACTTTATATGTCATTTCAGGGACGATTTTTACAGGTCAGATGACCCAACCAACAGCGTCAAAGCACTGAAGGAAGCCAGTTGGCCACTGAGATAGGCTCCAGTCCTACCAGAACCACTCTACTGTGTTACAATATGAGCTGTAGGCAACCGCCTCTAGGCTAATCACAGCGTAAGGGTCCCAGTGTGACAAAAACCCAGTCTACTGGACCTATCAGCTGCCTAGAACATAGCACAACAAGAGTGTTGCACAGTACTATAGTAACTAACTAGAGCAGCTGTGTTAATATTCCCTCTTTACTCCAGACCATTATCACTTGAAAGCAGGAGGTACAGTAGTACGTTGGGAGCGTGGATCGGAAAAACCGTTAAGAAGCTCTGCTATAGTTTGGTAATGATGTTTTCGACGCGTGTTTCAGGCTTGCAGTACTCGGCGCAGGTACAAGTCGATTGGATAACGTAGTGCCGGTGATGCCCGCTATGACAGCGTGGCCAATATCATCGCTGGTGGTCCAGCGGCAGTGCCACCGCCCTCGGTGAGTGAGTGTGAGGTCTGCTGTCATGACGACTGACCCCTTCTATGCCTCGATGGCCGCCGCCGCCGGCGCTCATCGCACTTACCCGGCCGTCATACCGCCGCAGCCGCATCTGGTTCCGGTGCCGAACCACGTGCTGGTGACGACGACGACGGCTTACCGCGACGCCAGCCAGGCTCCCCTACGCAAGCTCAGCGTGGACCTCATCAAGACGTACAAGTACATCAACGAGGTAGGCACAGACGTCGTGCTGTAATGGTTAACAACGTTGGTCTGATCAACGAAGTTAATCAACATCGGGAATTGTTGGTACTTGGATGGGTGATCGTCTTAGGGCAGGTAAACAATCTAGGTATGTAATCAGAGAACTTAGCCTTCCATCCCTCCGGGGTCGGTAAAATGAGGACCAGCTTCGGCTGGGAAGGCAAACGCAGGGTTCACACGGTTCACGGATAAACGTGTGGGTGTGCAGGTAAAACTGTGAGGTCCCTGACAATGTGTGCCGTACCTCAGCGCTTCTGTGTTGAGGTTGCCTCATAAAGAGGTGCTATATCAGATGTCCCTTACAATCTTTTGCATAGTTTATCAGAGCAGATGCTATATGGCGATCGACTTTTTGTCCATGTACTTTGAAAGTTGGCATGCTGTTAGACTGATAGTTGATGACGCCCCCCCTTCAAGAAAGACATTGCCATCATCCACAGCTTTATCTCTGCTAAGGACCCTTTGCACATTGCTTGTCATCACTTAATGGGTGTAAATGACCTGTCGCATTTTAAGTTGGACACATGTGGACCCTCTGTACTTGTATGATGATTTGATCTTGCTGCATGCCCATTATTAGACGCAACATAGCTGAAGTTACGACCATACAAACGGATATAAATTTGCGTATTAAAACTACGTGAGCAGATGGGAGTTGAACCCAGTTTGTAAGTGCATCGTGTACAAGCTGACAGTGATGGTATACAAGTGTCTCCATATCTAGCCGTTGATTATGTACCTGTGACGACAATGGCCAGCTGAGACATCGACGTCGACTCTCCAGTCCGCTGCATCGGGTTGCCTCGTTGTCACTGGGAGTGTCAACACTGGTCTTGGGACAGGAAACTTCGCCGTCGTGGAACAGTTTGCCGGCTGATCTGCAACTCAACACACAGTCAATAGGGACATCACACAGAAACTGAAACATGATTACATGAGTACATCTGAGGATTTTTATTTCGCGCTGTACAAATTTACTCATTAAATTATTATTATTATAAGTCGTCAGCCAGTTAGGTTCAGCACTCTGCACAGTAGCTCATAATTGATCTAAGCCACCCAGCCATGGAGACGGCCAATTTGCCAAATACAACCTTGGTGTTTTAAACCAACACTGAAATATATTAACGTACGTGTACGCAGGTCTATTACTTGAAGAAGAAGAACGGCAAGAGGCCTAAGCCTGGAGTGGACTCGACAAGTAGTCGGAAGAAGGAGAAGCTGGTACTGAACGAAGGTTATGATGACGAGAATCACGACTACATTGTGAAGCCAGGAGAGAGATGGAATGACCAGTATGAAATTGACTCGCTTATCGGCAAAGGTTCATTTGGACAGGTCTCATTCGTCACATTATTTCTCACTTTATTGTCAGAATATTACAACTTCTCGGCTATAGTTGTTATAGGACAGTAATATTCTACACCGTGAGCTATAAAAATGGTGTGTATTTTAAAATTTCCGGTTCAGTTGGCCATTATTTGAAAAGCTATTGCAATTTAGACGAAAGATTTACCCCCCCCCCTCCTTAAAAATTGCTTGTCATATATTGTGGCGGGTCCAGTGAGGGGTCATTTGACCCAGATGACCTTGGCCTTGACCTTGGATATAGTCTTATGACCTATTTTCAGTCATAAACCCTTAATATAGCTAAAATAAGAGTTATAAGCCAAAATAATGCATACGGGCATTTCGAAGGTCAAGCTCACCTGGGTCATTGACCCGTTTAAATCGACTCGTGATAGTGGGCGAGGATTTTTTGTCGAAATCGTAGTATCTCTACAGCCAAAAATAGGTTTAGCCTGTAGTTACCTTGTCCAGGTACAAAATGCCATTGTTTTGATTTTGGTCGGTTTTTGGAGAAAAAAACACGGTTTTGGTTTCAGTTTTTAAAACCGACCCAGCCCCAGTATATTTTCTTGTTTTGTGCCATTTTTGCTATCTTTGGGTTTTTATGCCTCCGCCAGTCTTCCCGCTTGTATAGGCGAAGAAGGTAATATGCAATCCAGTTGTGATGTCTGTCTGTCTGTCTGTGATTCTGTCTAACCCTTGTATCTCTGGAATGGCTCAAACTAGACACTTCAAATTTTATATGCATATAGAGGGCTAGGGCCCCCCAGACAACCGCCCCCTCCCTTGAATAACCTACCCCCTTTGGGTAACCCCTCCCAAGGAATTTTCTTTTTATGCCTATGCTGGACGCAACACAAATACCTCTTATCCCTGAGCAGATGCCCCTAGATAACCTCTGCTCCCCGGGTAGCATATGCAACAATGGACTGTTGGCACAGGCAGAAGCACATCCACTGATGGCTTCCCATTGACCTCTGTCTAGTTTCAGTGCGGTACTTTCTGCATACAGTCTAGTTTGCTGCAAAACAGTAAACGTTAATCAATTGAACGGCTTTTTGACAGCACTGCTTGTGATATTTTAATAACAAGAGGCCAAAGTAATTTGGTGAAGTCTGCATCGAATGCACCGCACACACTGCACGCGTTGGACTCGTAACTATAGCCGTGTAGGTCACGTGACCCTGACTCATATCCACATGTGACGTACTGTTGCATTGTTTTCGTTAAGGCCCCGAGCCATCTATAGGAACAATAAATTTCAACTCTGAAGCTTCAGACATTCTGGTGGGGATCCTAAAATTCAGAATTAGGTCACATGACCCCACCCGTGACCCCATATGGCTTACTTTTGCATAGTTTTCGTTAGGGCCCCCACCTATCTGCATGCAAAATTTCAAGTTTCTAGCTTCAGCTGTTCCGAAGATAGGAAGGGGGTCCCAAAATTTAAAATGGGGTCCCCCTCCCCCTCTCTGTGGGAGGATCAGGGCCCACTTTTAAGGCAGTGTTCCATGGGCCATTAGTATTGTTCACCCCAAACGGCATCTTGATCTGTTCAGCAATTTTTGCACAGTGAAGCCGAGATGAGCCATGTGACAGACAGACTGGCAGACAGACACGACGAACATCGCTGAGAATAGACCGCATCTCATGCATTCAATGCAGTCTAATAATTGCTTGTCAGTATACTAATTTGTATATGGCTTTGTCAGTCTTGACATTTAGGCAGAGCCAGCTTTTGAAACGCGGTTACATTTATCATTTGGAAATGGTACGTCACTGGACGTCTTATCACTGTAGACGAAAAGACACTGGCGATTGAAAGAAACGCAGAACTGAAATGGTACTGTATGAATAACTGAATATGCTGATTGTTGGTGTGACTAGGTTGTGAAGGCATTTGACAGTATCGACAAGGAATACGTTGCCATAAAGATCATCAAGAACAAGAAGCCATTTTATAACCAGGCTGTCATTGAGGTCCAGCTGCTTGAGATGATCAACAAGGTTGACTTCACTGGCAAGGGTTACATCGGTATGTCGAATAGATTTCTGTGGTTTGTGTAATGTCCGATTAGCTTTTTGTCACATTAGGACCCATACTTTGTGCTTGGCTTAGAGTAGAGGTGGTTCCCTCATCTATATTGTAACCTGGTGGAGTGTTTCTGGTGGGATTGAAGCCTGATCTCAGTGGCCAACTAGCTTCCCTTCAGTTCTCTGGCGCTGTTGGTTGGGTCATCTGGCCTGTAAAAATTGTCCCCGAAATGACCTATAATGTGTCGAGCGGAACGTACTAGTAATCTTGTAGTGGTGATCAGGATAGAACGATGACTTACGACATAATTAGCGAGATGCTGTTGACATAATAAGTAAATAAATGCACGTGTAATCTGTGAAATTTATTTTTAGCTTGCAAAAAGTTCTCAAATTGGTCAGGATATGACATAGTTGCAGTCAAATGTACACTCCAATGTTTGTAAACAACAGCAAAAGTGTAGTTTTGTATTTTCTGAGGTAGGGTGCGTACACAGTTAAGGTGATATGGTAAGTTTGCTACAGTTGCATGCACCATTTCTTTGCGATTAAAGCGATCCAAAAATCAGAAATCGGTTAAGATTAACCAAAGTTATAATCAATTATAGACTGCCACGTTTTTTTATGAAACACTGCGTAGAGTCGGGGATGTCAGAAGTATGGGTGTGTCCGACACTTTCACTCGTAAATGTTGACATGCCAGTTCTTAATTTTCCTTGAATTGGTGTGTCTAATATGAAAGTCACTTATTTCTAATAGGGAAGTGATTGATTAGCTGTTTTCTGTAATGTAACGTGCTGTTTGTTATCATTGTCATGTTATTGTTTGTCCCGATCTTTAGGACATCCGCCAGAAACACATCGCTGCCTCTTCTTTAAAAGATATTTTTGAAAACATCGACATCTGTTTGCACATTTTTACCATTAAATTTTGTTATTTGTTTTCCACATTTTAACATACTTATTTATTAGCTAAATAACCGCAATTATATGCTCATTTTTACCAGTTTTGTTAACATACTAACCGTTTTCCTGCATCATCGTAAGGCATTAAGTAGCCTAATATGTGCTGTTACTACTCACTGATTTGTGTCGTCGGTGCTGCAGTGAAGCTGAAGCGGCAATTCATGTTTCGTTCTCATCTCTGTCTCGTCTTTGAGCTGCTTTCCTACAACCTCTATGACCTTCTGCGCAACACAAACTTCCGCGGCGTGTCTCTGAACCTGACGTGCAAGTTTGCACAGCAGCTGTGCACGGCGCTGCTGTTCCTCGCATCTCCTGAGCTCAACATTATCCACTGTGACCTGAAGCCTGAGAACATCTTACTGTGCAATCCCAAACGCTCGGCCATCAAGATTGTCGACTTTGGAAGCTCGTGTCAGCTGGGCAAACGCGTCAGTAGAATTTCATGCTGTTTTTTAGAATGTGTTGTTCGATGCATGCTATTGCCATCACAATTCCCTATGGCTGTCTGTTGTCTTACTAGTGAGTCACACCAAAATGGTCCAAGATATCAGAATGGGGTTTGCACCATACGACACAATGCTGTTTGATGATTCTTCACGCCGTTGTAGGTGTAGGGGTTCCCCTAAACAAATGGCTAAACAGGCATGTCCAGCCTCTCAGTTGCAAAAATGGCCAATAACTTGTGATATCTTGAAAAATCTTGACAATGGTGTAAGATACGATGTAAGTGTGTATGATACACTAATAGGAAGTCGTCTATGTGCTTTCCATTAGCACCAACATTGTTGCATTGGTGACCATGTATTGTGCTGTATTAAAGCAGTCGTGCATACTTTGCAGCACTTTGATTGCACTGTTGCATGCAGCTGGTGCTGTTTATTACAAACAGCTGTTAACCAAGTGTGTAATTGCGGTAGTGGACTTGTCACATTTCTAGGTTTCATTTCTAGAATTTACATTCAGCATGCAGGTATTACCAAGACAAAAAATTAGCATTACTTTTGAACATTAGAATAAAATAACAGAGCACAATGTAAATCTGTGCACATTTTGTTTTTTGATAAATCATTTATCTTTTACGTTACTGTGAAATGATGATTTTTAAAAAAATTATGGCGGTTTTTTCTGAATCAAGTCTTGTCGGTTTGATCAGATTTGTAACGTTTGCATCCACTAATGACACAGTATTGTAAGAAGTCTGTTTTCATAGGCTGAGACAGGTAAGTATTAAAAATATTGTCGTATGCTTGCTATGCTGCGTTTTTCTCAGAGTGATGTTTAACTTTGTAGTACGTGTAAGAGAATTGGGAATAAAATTATTCGGTTATTGTTAGTAGTATGAATTCTCAGTATGAGCTCTTAACAGTTTATCATGCTTTATGCTTGCACGTGAATTTCCTATAATTATAATAATATTAATGGTTTTATTTGTATTGCAGCACAAATGCTGGATTACGCAATATCTGTCACGCAGGACAGTGCAGATAATGTAACACAAATCATCATATGAACATAGCATAACATATGCAGTTTAGCACAGTAATATACAGATACATGCTGCCAAATAGCAGCACAAGTCTTACTCAGTGCCGGAAATTAACAGTTGTACAAACTGAAACAACAATCAAACACATAATATAACATAAGCCACAACTTAATAATGGTAAATATTTACAAACATGCATTCACTTTTTGGCACCACGCAGGGATCGAACTCGGGACCTGGGGCAGATCCAGGAATTTTGAAAAGGGGGGCCCAGTAAGGGGGCAAAGCCCCGAACTGAGCATTGAAGGTTTGTGGGGGTCTGGGGACACCCCCCACCAGCAAATTTTGAAAAATTAGATGCGATTTCCTGCAATCTGGCATATATTCTTGGGATCAGAATGGCCTCGGATATCATTCAAAATTGGGCCTTTGCAGAACAAAAAACAGTAACGGCCACAATTTCGAAACTCACCGATATTCGATAAAAAAACGACTGATTTATCGTGTAGGCCTGTGGGATCACATAGACACACACATGCGTACACCCGCCCCACACTTCCAAAAACTTTTAGGATTTCGGCCACTATAAAATCAAAATTCAATTTTAAAAATATTTTTTCAGACATTGTATACAATGTAAAAAAATAAAATTGACATTGCCAAGAATGGGGGGGGGGCCCTGGATCTGCCCCTGGTGACCTTACGATTCCAAATCGGACACTATGTATATAGACATTGATGTTGGGGAGGGTAAAAGGCGAAAGACAACCATGACGACCTGTGCGGGATTAGACCACTGGCATCTTGATGCGGTGTGGTGAAGACAGTGAAGGAATGATAACGATGACAGAAGACAGAGACAAGTGGGGAACATTCTTGGCTATCTGCATCGGTCCTTGCTGAAAATGAGGAGATTACAGGAGTAGGAACTGTACATATGTATGTGTGTGTTTGACAGATATACCAGTACATTCAAAGCCGGTTTTATCGGTCACCGGAAGTGCTGCTCGGTCTGCCATATGACCTTGCCATTGACATGTGGAGTCTGGGCTGTATTCTGGTGGAAATGCATACTGGCGAACCTCTGTTTGCCGGCTCCAATGAAGTACACAGTCACTGTTATACATTGTAGCGTTAATGTGTGTTAATTATTGATAGTTTTGTCCACAATATGTTGCCATTATTTGAAAGTTTTTGAAGTTTTGTTTGAGTTTGGGACAGTGCTGACATGAGGGGGCAAAAAGCCATGACAGTAGTGATAGCAGTTAGGTGCATTTACAGTGTCTAGAAGACATTTCTGTTCAAGTAGATGGCATATACAGTACACTGAGTTTTGCTGTAATTCGATGTATAAGTTTCCTTTTATTTTTACTTTGCTACTGTGGGTTTTTGCCTTTGGTTCTGGGATAGAGTTTTGGCCAGTGCAGTTTCATTGTGAAAAGTAGTAAAAGTTTGGTTGCTAGAGATCTGGAATTTGTATTTCTGCAGAATTTGTGAATAATGTAGCCTGTGTGAGTAAATAAAACCTGCTTGGACAGAACAATACCTCTGCTGGCACTTTGAAAACTTCTTGTTTCAACACTGGTGACCATGCTGTGGAAACCGTTGCTATTGCCTCGCAATAACTGTGCCATTTTAACCTCGTTTTTATGCAGTTATGCACTTAACAATCTGGTGTAATAATTCTGTTCCTGTGTATGTTGGTCCGTATGTCTGTTTGTTCACTTATAACTTGAGAATGAGAAGGACAGTTGCCTCCGAATTTTCAGTATAGCACCAGGGTACCACAGGTATGGTTTTAGGCACCAAAAATTGAGGGGTTGTGGGTAGGGGGCCAGAAATTTGACATTTACATTTTTCGTATCCCATGGCACTCACTGGCAAGGTGCCAGATGAATGGGCAGTGAACGCATGCCTACCACTGCAGCGGCAGGCCTGGGACTGGGAGTAGAGGCAGCAGGGTAGCATTCGGCGGGTGGGCCGTCAAGCCTGTCTGGATTTGGCACTGAGTGCATGCATTAGTGCAGGCTGCGATATGTGTGCAAAGGAAAACTGGCAGGCCTGAACCTGAGATGCGTTGGTGCTGGTTGTTCGGCACTCATACACATGGGTACAGGAAGTGGGGGCCTTGGGCGGGCGAAAGGTGGAGATAAAATTCCCCATTGGGTGGGCAAAACTGCTGGTATTATATAATGTACATTTTAAGGACATTTTTGTTTTTATTCTTGTAACTGTTCGCTTTGTTATTATCATTATTATGTCACTGCTATTGCTACTGACCACGCCAGTTTAAATAAATGTGCTGTTGTTGATGTGTTGCAGTTTGATCAGATCATGAAGGTCGTGGAGATATTGGGACTACCTCCAACTCATTTGTTGGATGAGGCACCGAAAACAAAGAAGTTCTTTGATCGTCTTCCAGACGGCAGCTACATCATGAAGAAATCTCGTGATGGAAAGAAGGTCGGGAGCTGTTGCTAGTTTGCTTTGAAGTCGCTGCTCAATGTCTGACCACTTTGGCTTTCTGTTGCTTGCTTCGATCTGTCGCTTAGTGTCTCGTGTAAAGGTTGAGTTAAAGTTACATCCATGCAAAGAAATCTGAGCTTGGTTCATTTTCATGTTTGCGAAAATTGGCATAGGTCAGACTTTGAAGTTGGCGTGGACTGAATTAAATAAGGGTAGAAAGCTGTGTTTTAAGTTCTGATCATAAGTTTTCTTACTGAGTTACTAGTTCTGTGCATGTGTATGCATTTGTGATGTACTTTAATTAATGTCAGTTTTTTGCAGATTTCAGTATTCATATTAGGTCACAAGGCAGGAAGTATTGAAGTATTGGTTTTGTTGCATCGTTATTATTTATTATTGCTGAGACTGACGATGACTGCAGAATTTTTGCACCTGTTCTTTTAACAAACTGAATACGTTATTGTTTACAGTATAAGCCGCCCGCATCTCGAAAGCTGCACAACATTCTCGGTGTGGATAGCGGAGGTCCGGGCGGCCGACGGCTTGGTGAAGCTGGTCACACTACAGCTGACTATCACAAGTTTAAAGACCTCATTCTGCGGATGCTCGAGTACGACCCAAGAATGCGGATTACACCACTCTATGCTCTGCAGCATGCGTTCTTCAGGCGAACAGTAGATGAGGCGACCAACACATCGTCAGCTGTTGATAGGCCAATGACATCTGCTGTTAATGTTCGGACGACACCGTCTCCAGGACAAGGTTTGAATTTTTGGACTGTCAGTTGCTGAATAATCTTGAAACATGCCATGAACGGTTGTATGTATAATAATAGTAATAATAATAATCAAACATCAATCTTTTTAGCACTGACACCATCACTACTGGATTGCGAGAGTTCACTCAGATTATTTGATGAGTGTAGGTCATCGCTAGCTGGCGCAACCTTCAGACCAAGCCAGGCCCGTGAGCTCGTTTGTAGGCTGCCATTTGCCACACCCACCGTCAACAGTTATTATTACTCAGCCAGAAGGCTGAGGCTCATTTTTACTGTCCCACAAAGGGTAGAAAGCTGAATCGATTTAGTTGGCTGGTTACCTGATGTCAGTTAACTTTCTTGATCAGCCACCCCTCTACCTCCGTGGCCTCATCTCATTACTGAGGATGGTCTGGAGTAAAAGAGGGAACATTAACACAGCTGCTCTAGTTACTATAGCACAGTGCAATACTCTTGTTGCACGATGTTCTAGGCAGCTTATAGGTCCAGCAGATTGGGT
>Ga0126335_1001184_pt1 | contig 14245 bp, 14 predicted proteins | sample OlaspJWI45metaG_FD_108409 | JGI IMG/M metagenome (GOLD analysis project Ga0126335, IMG submission 108409) | Marine gutless worms symbiont microbial communities from Oahu, Hawaii - Olavius sp. 1 OAHU.JWI-45 metaG | ecosystem: Host-associated > Annelida > Digestive system > Unclassified | place... | reverse complement strand
AGTGGCCAACTGGCTTCCTTCAGTGCTTTGACGCTGTTGGTTGGGTCATCTAGCCTGTAAAAATCGTCCCCGAAATGACCTATAAAGTGTCGAGTGGGACGTTAAACCTCTGCTCACTCACTCTAGCAGTGAAAAAATATTTTTAATTTGTTAAGGTTTGACAGTTACTGCCATTACTGTGTGGTCCACTTGACACAGTGGACCTTACTTGACACATGTATACTCATGAACATCAAGTGTATGCATGGAATGCCTTTGATGCAGCCTATTGCGATTGATGATCCTGTAGCGTGGTGTGCCAGATTGTCTGTCTGTTCTTCACGTGCCTGTGCAATGTAGAAATGGCTGAACAGATCAAGGTCCTGTTTGGGGTGGAAACTCTTGGGGTCTCATGTCAAGGCACATTGTATCGGATGGGGATCTGATTGCCACATGATGAGGCCGACAGAGGTGATATGATCACAGCTTTTTATTATTGCATGGTTGATGCCTGTTACTTTTTATATTGAAAGACTGATTCATTCCTGTATTGACTGATGTAATTGCGGTGGTTTGTGATGCAGGAGACTACGCCATCCCAACATCTTGCTACTACTGGCTCTCTGCTACACGAATGACATGGATGATCTTGTGCTTTTCTATGAGAGAGTAGATAGCGGCTCTCTCTTCACGCACCTCTACCAGAAGGTTTCACCAGCAATCTTCTCTTCTAACCTATTGGCCAGATACAAAAAATGGCGAATATAGGTTAATTTTGTCGGCGAATACATTTAACAACTAGAAACAAAATGCATCACCGATTCAAGGCAATGCAAACTGACAGGAAAGGCTGGCCCGCAGCAAATTTGCATAATCCTGCACACATAGCCAGCTTTCAGGGAGTACCAAAAACACAAAAAATACCATTGAAAATTTCAGAAAATTCACACTGTCAAGTTTGTCACTTTGCCATGCCAGTGCTGTGCAGCTAAAAACTTTAATATAGGTGCACAACTACATTCCTTGCACTATGCAGATGCATCAAAAGTTTGCCTAAAATTATACTGCTATATACTAGTTTTGGTGCACACAAACTTACCAATTTAGACCAATTTTATCGCTACAAGCACAGATTTGACACTATGCTGCATCCATAAACAAATAGCTATTTGAAAAATGTTAAATAGATGCAAAGCTGCAATACGGTAGCTATAAGATGCTGGTGGAATTTTATTTATGGGCTGCTTTTAAATAGTCAGAGTCGTGTGCACAAACTTTTCGGTGAGATTTTGAAAATTTTTCATTTTTTTTGCCAATTTTAGCAATAATTGTGGCACCACCTAATGATCTACTTCAGATAGCACAGCTGGTTAAAAAGTTCGTTTCTTCCCCTATCTTGAAAATCGATCAATATATGGTGAAGCTATCCTTCTTGAAACTGCCAAACATTGTGGTAGTTGTGCGAGACCAAATTAGGCCATGCCTAGCGTGACGACCGAAAAAGCCAAAAAACTTTTTTTGCATTCTTGTGTCACCGTACATAAACCGACCTCCACCAAACTTGGCATGTAGATAGAGGACGTACATACCATTTTTTCTGTAGACATTTGTCTTAGAATTTGACCCATAGTTTTTTCACTAGGGTCCCCCAAAATTTTGTTTTGGACATGACCTGAGTGCAGTTTTTCACTCATATACTCTGATTTATCAACTGAATCTCACCAAACTTTAAACACTGGGACTCTAGTAGCACATAAACCGTGTAAATCTCAGGAATATCAGTTGAGGGAGTTACCTTCGTGAGGCAAAAAAGTCACAAAAATTGGCGATTTGTTTTTTTGCCAGAAATCCTGAAATATGGGCCATTTGGGGTCATATTGTCGAGGCAACCTTTGGTGCGCTTTTATGCCCTGCCAAATTTGATCTCAATCAGCGGGGCGAAAAACTGAAAAAAGTCATTTTGACACCCGGCAGTTTTCTGCCAGTAATAATTGCCCATTAATCTCGGCATGTAGTGTTTATCATTTCAGCAAAACTGAATTGCCACATTGTGACTCTGGTAAAACCCAAAAGCAATATTTTAAAGCTTAGAGTTGTTGGTTGTTTTTGCACGGTTTTAATGCTGTAGTGCCAGGGATGCCGACAAAGTACCAACCGACATAATAACTAACCAACACTATATCAGCCAAAACAAGTAAAATGAACATGCTTGGGGCATTGTGAAGCGTAGACATTTAGATCAGTTGATGAGTAGGACAGTAGGTATATAAATATTGCTTGGCAGACACCTGTCTTGTTGAAATTTGTTTTTTTTTGTTTATTTCACGAGTGGGCCTAACGATCAAATACATACATGAACATAGAAATGTTTTTTCGTTTTTCTGTCGGTTGGATTTTTGTCGGGCTTCCGTAGTGTTATGGTGCTCGCTAAGAATAAGTCGTAAACAACATTTCCAATAGCACAATGAAATACCAATAGTCTGTCTTTAGTAGCTGGACTGTATTGTAAATCTATAACGGTGGCAACAGAAGCATTAATATTGTCATATATAATAACTTTGCATTCCCTTTTTATGCATCTGCACGCCTATAGTCAGCCTGTGCCAGCTGTCCATGCATCTGTCTGTGCATGTGTGGCAGATGCATAATGGCCTTGCCATAGATCTTCTAGTTTGCTGATTACTGCTTTTTGTCAAAATGAGTGTTTCTGTTGTCGTGACAGATGGAGCGGTTGACAGACGTAGAGATATGCCGCATATTCTGTCAGCTGAGTAATGCTATGCAGTACATGCACCAGCGCGGCATCATACATTGTGCCATAACATCACATGCCGTCCAGCTTGTGTCCACTGTGTTCTGTCATGCCAAACTCATCAACTTTGAGTACGCAAGAGAGCAAGAAATGTGAGTTGAAACTTCTTGTCAGTTGTCATCACTGGAATTTGCTGATGACATCGTATAAAGTTATTTTTGATTTTATTTAACACACAGTAGAACACAGTGTTGGTCTAAACCAGTGTCTAGTGCAGACTAGCTTGTCTGGTCCACTGTTATATAGTACCGGTACATCACGTCTAGGTTTCAGATGTGGATAAATGCAGATAAAAGGTAAAGGTAAAGATGCAGACTCTTGTTATGTGTCTTACTGGGAAGCCCACTTGAGAAGCACTGAGGTGTGGGTTTTCATAGTTTTAGCTGCACAGTGCATACCCACATATTTGTCAGCGAACGGTATGAACCAGGCCGTTTTCTGCCCGGGCCTTCTTTTTACAAGACTGCAACATGGTGCAAATTTATTGTCAGCATTGCTACAGTTTTAGGACAACATGACAGACAGACAGCAGGACAGAATCACAGACAGATACTGTGCATACCCAAGACATTATGCCTCCAGTGCCTATCTAGGCAACAGAGGCATAAAACAGTAGGATAAAAAATCAATTCTGGAACTATGAAATGAGACGTTGGATTAGTGTTCAGTGTATGCAATGCGTGTGCATTATGCTACATGCAGTCTAATTATTATATGGTTAATCGGCTATGTATGGTACTGTGTTAGTGCATCGAGTGATGGCGATGGAGGCATAAAACCTGTGAAGCGATGCAGCGTTCAGCTTGATAACCAGTTGAAAATCATATACAACTGGGCGGCACCGGAAGTTCTGTTTGGCCAGCCATTCTCATTTCTGTCAGACGTGTACAGTCTGTGTGCTGTGCTCTGGGAGGCAGTAAAAGGTAGCGTTTGCATGATCTGCTTATTGTCTGCTGCACGGAGTACTAGCTGTTTGTGTAAATTCCCTGCTGATACTGCTATTACTAGTACTAATACTCCTGTAACTAATTTGATATACATACATATTCTGTCGGGCCATATGGTCATAATTTTAGATATGTCAGTAGCTTTTTATTCATCGATTTGACTGTTGTAAACTCAACACTTTCAGGACATTTCAAGAATCGTACCTATGTGTAACAATATGCTTGATATTACATACCTATGTTATGGACAGATTTTGTGTTCTCCAAAGGTGTTGCACTGGATAGAATTGGTATGTTTGCTATGTCAGCAATACCTCCTTGGCATGAGCTGGACATTGAGTCAGTCTGCATGGAGTTGAGGAAGCCCAGTGGTAGGCTGTCTCTGGAAGGACTGTCTCATCCATATGACACCATTCTGAAGGCTGGACTTGTGGCAGATCCTGGCTCCAGGCACCTCAGTCTTGACCAGCTACATAATACTCTTGGCATTGTTCTGACAGTAGCCACTACTCAGGTGAGACAGCATTACTACAGGAGCACTGTGATCCCAAGTTTCTTGCAGATCTCATAGAAATATAAATGTGCTTCAGTGTTAGTTGGTGAATGAAGAAATGTTCATATTTTTCCCTGAAGGCACTGCATGTGAGAACTGCAAAATGCTAACATAGTCAGAGGAGCATACAACAGATTTTCAAATTTTGTTAATTTGAAATGGCCTCGCTGCCCACTGGCCAAGAATGTCACCTAAACACTTCATTTGCCACACCTTCATGGGCTTGGGACTCCACTGCAATAATAATGTGCTTCTGTACCCGGTGTATTGTGGTAGTTTTGCAGCTCGTTCACATTAGTAGAAGTATTGTTTTAAAAGTGTAGTTGATGTCAATTTCAGCATTATTAGACATCACAAGGTACGGCTGGATGGAGACAAGTAGTCTGTAGTCTGTACTCCACTGGGAGTGACAAGACGTAAGTACATTCAAGTAAGTCAAAGGTTTTAAGTTGCATGAGTTAATAGAGAAGATGATTTGTTGTATACATAGCAGCTGGAGAGCACACATCTGCCACTGACATCAAGAACTGACCCTGTGTCAGTACCTGCTGACACTTCGCAGGCATGGTCATCGCCACGTCGCAAGGCTCGCAGCACACTGCGACACTTGTCCGATCGTCAGCGCCAACGCCGTGTCTACCAGCAGCACAACAAGCTGTCACCAGATGCCTCAACAGATGAAGCTGTTGGAGAGGTGGACAGGACACCACGTGGCCGACGTAGAGAACTGAGGTCTAAGATTCCTGTACTGGAGAGATCACAGATGTTTTCAACAGCTGCTGAAACTGCCACTTCTGCTGCTACAGCCATCGCTCGACCTCGAACATCTGATGACAACTCAGCGTTAGTTACTCTACTGTCACTCATTAGTACCAGTATTATGACAGCACTTGATTATGACCATTATCCAGAGGCTTGGGACTTGTGTGCTTTTACTTACTGTTATCGTGCTATTTTCTGGGTGGGTGGTACTCAACCCAAACTTTATTATTGTAGTTTTTTGTACACAGCTTTATTGTGTTTTGTATTTGTCATTTTCTGCTCTCTTAATTCAAAGATTTTTTTCACTAACATTTAGAGTGATTCAGTGATGCACTGCAGTATCAGAGATCAGCTGTGTCTGGTCAAGGCAGCCTACAGAAATGGAGGTGATACCCCGCCAGCAGTCCCATGTGGTTTGGGAAGGTCTTTACTGTACATACAGATTGATGTGTCACATGTTATTTTACATAAGGGTTTGTGAAACCAGCTGAGCTGATGTTTGCAAATGTACTATGAAATTAGTAATTATTTGTATTATATAACTCATTTATTTACTAATAGACTTTATTTTCTAATTCTGCTACACATTAGTAGGTTTGTAATATCCGTGAATAGATTTTTTACTGCCAACTGGTAAAGATCTCAAGATTAACCTCCAGTAGCATTTTTCGCCACATAGCGGTAATCAGTATTCAGTAACACCTAATCTTTCCTTGGTCACCAGTGGAAAGCACATATTTCAGGTGCTAAGGTTTTGATTTGTTTTGATTTGAGCGGTGATTACAAAAGACGTTTCTTGCAACTGATGCTTGCAACTACACCATTGCTAGGTACAAAAGTAACCCTTTTGATCACTAGTGTACATGTTGGTTGTATCCATACTTTCACGCCAATACTCACAGGACGTGGTGGCCATTGGTGGCTGGTGACTTACTAGCCTTGTCTGCAGTTCTGTATAGTTGACCCTTTGCAGATGGGGCCACTGTGATGCCTGATTTTCAAAACCCTTTTCCGTGATCGTCTGGAAGTGAAAGGGTTAATTCAGTGTAATCTGTTGATTGTTTTATTGTATGTTACTGCAGTGGGCACGTGTCACAAGACCATGCAGAAGTGGTTGGTGCTATTGCTGGTGCAGCTGGTGACACACTAGGCTCTGATGAGCCTGCAGTGGACTGGGGTGGAGACATCGAAGAGTCAGACAAGGCAGTCGCTGAGGTCAAGTCAGCAGCAAACAAAGCTGGCTTCAGACTTAAACGTCACGATATGGGAGATTCTGCCGATTCCAGGTTTGCTTGTGTACTGGCTCTATTTTTATGGCTTCAGAATATTAATGGCTGCAGATTTTGAAAAGTAATCAACTTTTGAAATTTTAGTATATTAGGCTCACGTAGTTTTCAGTCGATTAATTTTTCTAGCTTAGCTGGTGCTAAGCTTATTATACAGAGTGGATCACTGGGTGTCTGTGTGTCTGTATGTACATTAACTAGGAGTGGGAGGGGGCTGAGGGTTCGTGTTCACACAGTGGACTCAGTATGCATGCTCTGTCTCGCTGTGCAGCAGCTAAGCATCACTGCCTGTTGATGGCTTGTTATGCATAGCTATCTGTTTGTGCTCTATGAAGCTTACATACTTTTGTCATGTGATTGGTTAAGTTTCTGATAATTGAAATTACTTGTTGTTTTTTTTATATTTGTCATGTTTGACATTATTATCTAATGTAACTTTCTGAGACCTATTAACTAGGGATGTACCGGATTCTGGCAGTGCTAGATAATCTGGCAACGTTTTGCCAAATCCGGCATTTTTCCAGAATCCGGAATCTGGTAATGCAAATCCAGCAAAAAATGCACGAAAACACAATCAAATAAGTGGCCAAAATACGAACTTCAAGTAGTGATTTTTAAGAAATTTTATCCGTAACTGAATTATACTCACACCTCAATGCAATCAAACACACACACACTGCGTCAGGAACATCCAGTCAGTACTTAATCCAATCCAGAGTGAATACATGTCAACAAATTCCAGTGATTCAGTGCACAAAATCAATCTTATTCAATACTCTAACATCGCAAACTAGCAATAGTGACATCAACATATTGATTAGTGCATGTTGCATTACGCAGCATTTTACAGTAGACACGAGTACGAAATCTTGGATCCAGAACCGGGAATCTGGAATCCTGTAAGCAAAATCTGGTAAAATAATTCGGTATCTGGAATCTTGCAAATGTTGAATCCAGTACACCCGTAGTATTAACAGTTACAAGGACTAGCTTACCAGCTTTTTAATTTACTATACTCATCCGTTTCTGTTTTACATTATTTTTGATTAATTTTTAATTCTGATGCCATGAAATAGATTAAGCTAATCAGTGGTCACCTGTTTTTGTGCACACTTTATTACATTGTACCACAGTTGCAGAGTTGTGCCTGTGTTCTGCACTGTATGTCATTTGTTTCTCACCAAACTGACTTCAGTCATTTTCCAATTGCTTATTGGATATTTCTGCTCATCATTTTTTTTGTTTTTAGATTTATTCTTTGAGTTTTTTTGTTTAAATGTAATAGATTGTGATGTACTTGCATATTCTATTGTTTTGTATTTATTGCTTGTTCTAGTTCTGCAATTTCATCTCATCATGCGGCACAACGTTCTGATGCTGAAGTGACGGACACTGTTGATCAGCCTCCATTAGTTAGCAAGGCAGCAGATAAGACGGCAGCATTTACTTCTTCCCCAAGTGACTCTATAACAAGACTCAAGAAGGAGTTCTTGTCAGGCAGCGTATCAGAGGAGAGATGTGAAATACAGACTTCAGTGGCGTCAACAATGACACCTGTCAGGTGTGTTAGTTTGACTTCATTGCTGTTAGAATACAAACAAGTGCCCAAAGCAGTTTGGCAAAGGCCACATCGAATCCATGGGGGAATTTTGGACAGGTGTTTTTGAAGTCCCCAGGAGTCTCCATCCCAAGCAAAACCTCAATTTGTTCAGCCGTGTTTGCACAGTGAAGCCGTGTGACAGCCACACTGACAGACTAACAGACGTGGTGCCAACGTAATACCAACCGAGGAAAAATTATAGAAGTCAAATCAACTCATCAACTCTGCTCATTGCATACTTTCTTGTCCACCTATAATCATGCGACCTTCACCAGATTGTAGCCCAGCCGTTCAGGTTTTTGCGTACTGAATATGAACCCAATAGCTCAAGGGGATCCTGCTGACTGAGGGCGTCAAATGCAGCAGCAATGGTGAACGGGTCTGAAAATTGGCTGCAAAATCCAGCCAATCTGGCGTCGGGCAGTTTGTCAACGATAGCTGAATTTCTTGTTACTAGTTTGTGGTTGTTCTTCAAGGTTGGTGTTGCATCGGCACCACGTCTGTTAGTCTGTCAGTGTGGCTGTCACACGGCTTCACTGTGCAAACACGGCTGAACAAATTGAGGTTCTGCTTGGGATGGAGACTCTTGGGGACATTCACAGATGGCGAAGTAAGCTGGGTGTCTGTGTGGGTGTTTGGGTGTCTGGGTGAGTGACTGTTTTTTCTCCAAACAATATCTCAGGACTGTGAAGGCCTAAGAACGTCAAATTTGACACAAAGGTGGCGTCTAGTACGAAAGTGATGCGCGCACTTAGATTTTTGGAAAAGTTTTTTAACTGTGGCAGAATTGCAAAAAGACACACCAAAAGTAGGCAAAAAAATGCCATTTTTCAGTCGTACTGAGGCACCACATATGCAGAAACAGCGTATACATGGTGCCATTGTGTGAGTGGATTCTCCACATGTTACCTCAGATAGTGCGGAGCACTGAGGACCCTGTGACAATAGTCACCTTACTTGTGATGAGTAAAGATCAAAGGAAGACAGAATTCGCAGCCTACATACTTGAGCAGACGTCTGCAAAATCGAGACTTGGTTTCTTGATCTTTGGACGAGCAAACTTAACTGTCAAACGCATACCTGGACAGAAAAAAGTTGTTTAAAAAGTTTTTGTACCAGTTTGTAGTGGTTCTTTGCTCTTGGTATTATGTCAGTTGATATTTTGTCGGACATCCGAAAAGACTGATGGAGGTCGGGAATATTGATCACAATAGTCTACATCTCATGCATTTGATGCAACATTATCATTTAGTTTTCACATGCAATGAACCGTTGAAGTACCATCAGTTGACCTATCATTAACAGTCATCTGTCAGTACAGTATGCTGCAACAAATGAAATGGCATCCAGTGATGACTACACGAGGAAGATAAGGTTGGAGTTCCTCATTGTTTAGCATTGCCTCCTCAGATCTGGTAGTTGATATTGAAAGCCAGGGCTTCATCAAGTCAAGGACAGTGCATTGTTTTTAAGGGGGAGTTCAGGGACAACATTTTTGCACAAAAACATGTCAACACATAAGATGCAGTATGGCAGTTGTCTGTGTCTGTTTGTCATATCTGTCTGTTGTAATATCTGTTATAATTTTTTGGTCTGTACTTTTGAGCCAAATTTTAGTAAACAACATGTGACAGCATTAGTAATCTGACACCAGTTGTGCTAGAATGTTGTTTTTGAGTTGTCAGTGCTTAATGAACTGTGACATTGCTGTGTGTGTACTGTATAGTGCTGCTTGTTGCTATGATGGTACTTGCTGTGTGCATTGCTGTACAGTGCATTACGTGAGACGAGGCAGAAAGCCAAGAGTGACAGGAGTATGGTAGATGGTCACGGGACGACAAGACCTGTAGGTGGTGGCAGTTCAACTGAAAACCCGTTCAGGTCACACCAGCTCGACCAAGAAACTGTGGAAATGTATCGAGACTTGCTCAATCGACCACTGCCTCGTCTGCCAAAGCTCTACACATTGCCATCCAGGTCATCAGAGTTTATTTACAGAAATTTGCACTTTTGTTAATATACACATTTCTGTCCTGCTATAACTTGGTTGTAACTACGGATGCAGTGACAGCACAGCAGCAGGTCATGTTGTTACTGTCTACCAAAATAAGCCTGGTCAAACAGGTGACTTTTAAGCCCATACTTAAGACTGTCAGTGGAGGACTTCTGAACACAATTCCAGGAAGTGAGTTTCAGACAGCAAGTGCCAAAAGATGCTAAATATGTTTCTGTCATTGTAGTTTGTATTCTGTCGTCTGAAGTGTTAGTGTTTAATTTATTGTCATTGACTGATTGGTTTTTATTGTCTGTTTCAATGGACAAAAAGCAGATCATGTTCTTGTCTGTACTGGATTGCATTTATCTTGTTTTATTGTAGTGCAAATGCATCTGTTGTTTATGAAGTAATTAGCTGTTGACTTCAAAACTTCTGATGATTTCCTTTTATTTTTGTTTGATTTGACCCAAAATTTTGGCAGTTCATGATTTTAAGGAACTTTCATATAAAAGGTGCCACTTTTATTTTGGCTTTAATTTTGTCAAATATTAACCGATCTTTACAATTCTTCTACCATTAAAAAGTGAATGAGATTTCCAACAAATATGATGAACGAATTTCAACTGCACCTTAAACTCGTCAGTACACTAACTTGGGAAAGTTAGAAAGCCTAATAGTAATATGTTTAAAAATTACAAATGTAACAACTTAAAAACGTGTCACAGACCATAAAAACGAAAGTGTCATGTTTAACAGCCACACACACTACACAATACTGTTCAATAGTTCAATAGCTGCTAAAGTGTAGACTCTGCCTGCACACATACGTGAAGATGCCCACGTCACTCATCAGTTGCATTATCAATTGCACTGTGGTGCATTCTGTGGCAAAGATTCAGCATGCACTGCTTCACTTTGTCAGTGTTATGCACCAATGACTGATAAACTCGTTGCTGCATGACACCATGACATCTTGCAGTAGTTAAAACTGAGGTCGTGCCTGCTCGATGCCCACTGATCTGCCAAATGAAAGAATTGTTGCCTAACTAGGGTGTCATACAGCGTAGTGTGTGCAGTATGCAGTGGTGTCATCATACTGAAGCCTAATTACACAATTACACAAAGCCATTTACTATTTCAAAGAATATTTAACAGGAACCAAAAACTAAACTAACAAGTAAGCAAGTAATGAGTAAGTAAGCTATATGCACTAAAATGGTTGCATGTAAAAACGAATGTGTTTTGTTGACAATTTTTTGCTATATTAGTGGCATATTATGCTTTCTAACTTTCCTAAGGTAGTGCAACAACATATTTAAGGTGTGGTGGAAATTGGTGCATGAATTTTGTTGGAAATTTTATTTGCTTTTTAATAGTGAAAGAATTTTTAAGATCGGTTAATTTTTGACAAAGCTACAGCTGAAATAAAAGTGGCACCTTCTTTATGGCTCACAGCATAGTGTGCTTGGGATTGTATTCATCTGCCAAACTCCCCATTCTCAATGCAGTTGCCTGTATAACAGGCGCGGCTATGACGCTGTGCCAATGCGGAAAGTTTTGACACATAGCGTGATGGCCGGTGAGCCAGGACAGCTACAGTACAGAGCCGATTCACCAGACGTCAGTGCATCGTCATCATTAGCAGAGCCACCAGTTCGCCATGCCGCTCCAGTGCTGCTCCAGTATAGCCCTCGGCCAACATTTGGTATCTCACTCAGTGAACTCAAGGCAGCCATTGCACCCCGTGCTGAACACTTCCATGGCTCACTGGATGACATCGACAGGTTCACTTTTCATCTTGCTTTTGCATTTAATTAAATTAAGCAACAACTGAATGAAATCAGTATTTTACCTCCTCAGAGAGCAGAGGGAGTGGCAATGCAGCAAGGCTAGACTGCATTAATGGTTCTGTGACATGATAACAAGAGGGCTACCATTTTAGGCTGACAGATTTGATTACAAATTTGTTTATTTCTATAAAAGACTTCTTTTGTTGTAACTGTAGGCAGTGTTGAAGCTACTGCTTGTAAGTACAGTACAGTACTCTGATGTCACATACAGGGCTCGTGAGGGGCACACGGCATCACAGCCATCAACAGTGACAGCAGTCCAGCCAGCCAGTCATCACAGACCAAGCTTCAGTACATCACCGACAATGACAAAACCAACTTGTCCTGATGTAACACACATGCCACATCCTGGCGGCGGCACCCATCGACATGTGGCTCCAAAGCCACTGCCGCTACCATTGCCAACAGCTGGATCACAGCCACAGTTCTCTACGACTACGGCAGCTGGAGCCATGGCTAGCTCATTAAGCAATCCACTTGTTGGCTCCTTGCGACAGACTGGACCTAAAAGCACAACGAGTCCAAAGGCAGCTAAGATGTTGACAAGTCTGCCTGCTGAGACTGACTATATGCACCGTTTCAGGTTCTGTAGCTCTGTAGTGTATACATTTCAGTCATTTATTCATACATTTGTTCAAAACTGCAATGTGCAAAGCAGTAAGGTGGCAAGTGTGGAGCTTAACTAAAAGCTGATGTTAAACAAAAAAACAGTTATCCATAACTTGACATATCAATAATTAAAAAAATTAAATATGCATACTAACTACCAATATTGTTGTTTGTGGTGATTGGTCAGTGATGATGATGATGATGAAGCCGATAGAGTTTTACTGTTGTCTGTCTGACAGCCGGTGTTGAAATAATTTCATCTACTATTCCTTTACGTTTGGACAAGCCGACATACTGTACGCATAACTGTGCACTGTTTCAACGAATATTTTGGTTTACTTTGTCTAGGAGACAGTAGTGATGGTGACTGGGTGATTGTTGTCTGTTAAAGATCTGATCCAGTTCTTCTGTTTGGTGATGATGGCATTATTGAAAGACCGGGTGCACCTCCGTCAACGCCTGTTGGTGACCAGAAGAGTGCAAGATGGTATGGTGCTGATGCTGACAGCACTTTGAAGAAGATTCCAACGTTAACAACTAAATACCATGACACTACTACAGAGGTAATTGACTTACTACAGACATTTTAAGGCACATGTAAGATGTGGGGTGCGGGGAAGTGCCAATGCGTAAAATACTAGGAAAAGTGCTGGGTGCCGCCCCACAAATGTGTGGAGTGCTGCCCCATGAATTAGACATACGAACACACATCATGAATGAGTGTGGTGGCTACATGCACAGTGTATCAGCTTCAGACGATCAGTCACTATAGTGATCAAAGGCAATTAACTTGAAAAGCATGTGCACAGTATTTGATTCAGCAGTGTCTGTCATTGTTCAGTATGAAGTGTATGCAAAAATGTGAAATGAAGTCGCCAACTGACGTATGACAACATACACTTGTAGTGCGCCCACCAGCTTGTAGTAAGATGTCCGTTCATTTAGTGCATTTATCTACCTGGAATTAAACAGAGAACTTGATTGTTTCACTTTTTTGTAATTTTATTCGACTTCGTGTACAGGCCGACGTGAAGTAGGTCTACACAAAATAATTGTTTTTCCAATATAGTGAAATATAAAACTGCAGGATCTCTTTGGCTTTCCGAAAGTTTGCTGGCTTGTACCATATATACTGCATTGGTTTTTGTAGGCTAACAAAAAACCAAAAACTAAATGTTATTACAACACTTTACACATGCACATAAATTACTTGCTCATTAAGTCAGCACATGTTCTTAATCTAAGTGTTCATGATCACCTACTTAAAGCCATTAACACGTCTCTCAGTAGGCTGTTCAACAACGTCGTCAATCATTCCCACCCCTCATCATTCGGTGACAATGCAGAAACAAATTTCATAACGCCGTCATCACCCCACATCAATTTTCTCACACTGAATGCCCAGCATTTTACACGTGAAAGACATTTTATTTGCTAAAATACATAGTTAACTTTTGCACTATTTTTTTGATGATTAATACCGGGCGCAGCTCGGGCCAGGCCAAAGGCCTGGCCGGCTGTGGCCATAGTAAGATCGCGCGTGTGCGCGCATACTATTTGTATTGTATGTGGTTGCCGGTGCTGACTAGTCTGCAGATTTGACCGTAACAAAGTACTAAGTGACCCGTAACGAAAAGTACCGAGACGAAATGTACCGAGTGACCCGTAACGAAAGTACTGAGTGACCCGTTATATCGGACAATTGTTATAATGGTAAAAAATACTTTATTCGGGTGTTTTAGATAGATAACAAATAAGCTGTAACATGTGCCTAAAGATTAGATCTGTGCTCACATTTTAATAAAAATGCTACAGGTACATAATATATTACTAAAGATGTGTAACTTATCT
>Ga0126335_1001183_pt1 | contig 14250 bp, 12 predicted proteins | sample OlaspJWI45metaG_FD_108409 | JGI IMG/M metagenome (GOLD analysis project Ga0126335, IMG submission 108409) | Marine gutless worms symbiont microbial communities from Oahu, Hawaii - Olavius sp. 1 OAHU.JWI-45 metaG | ecosystem: Host-associated > Annelida > Digestive system > Unclassified | place... | reverse complement strand
GGAAAGTCACCTCTGCCGGGTGGCAGGTAACACTGTGTGATCCCATATGGTAAGTGATTTCCCGTAGCGGTGAGGTGAAGTTCACGAACTGCTATACCCTTCTTTACCTTTTACCTTTACCTTTTACTACTACTACAATGTTGCAAGCACCTCAGAGTGTTCCATCGTTGCTGGTTTGACTCTGCCAGACTGTCGACAACATGGGCAGGCAGCGACGACGTCAGATGAAATGAACGATTCTTCTCCGCACGTCTCACAGCGGGACTGCCTGATGGACTGCGAGATGAAATGGGCGTTGTCGTGTCCTCTGAAACAGTTATTAATTATAGCTATTTATAATGAATTATTAATATTACTATTACTAGACTGCATCTCACGTGTTCGATGCAGACTCTGTGATTGATGATCACCAATTACCTGCGCATCCGTCAGCCAGTCTGCCTGACATGTGGGCGACTGTTTTTATTAAGTCGCCAGATGCAGCCATGACTACACTACTGCATCCACTTGTTATTACTAGAGCTGTTGAATTACATGTTAATGCATGCATTAAAGAATTAATCGCGATTAAAAAATAAATGCCATTGAAAAAATTAACACGCTGACCAAAAAGCTACAAAAATTATTAAATATTAATGCAAGCTTTGCAAAATCAAACTACACAGGTCTAACTAAAATATGCTGGGACATCAGGACACAGGGACAGACGCTAGACAGTTAACTGCCATACTAAGGGGACTGGGCTGTAATAAGTGAGACCATCATTTATCTATGTGGGCCATCCATGTGCCAGCCACATGCCCTAATGAGACCAATAACCACTGCCATACAATAGCAGCTTACATAACAGTTGTATATTTCATGTTATTATTATTATTATTATTATGCAGCGTTTAACGCGCCATGTGTTGGTCATAAGGCTGACGAATCGCAGGCGCATTCATTGCAACAGGAACGGCACAAGTCCACATAAATTCAGTGTGCGTCAAAAGTGCCTTAAAGTGCAATTAGAAACATTAACACATGCATTAACACAATTAAAAAATTTAACACCTCAACAGCTCTAGCTATTACTACTATTAACATTTACTAAACACAAATGCATCAGGGATACTATGAATTCCTATGCACTGTAGTGTGCCATATCATTTCCCCCACTACAGCAGACTTGTTCTAAGTTTACTTGTTTACCAAAGTCATGGTTCAAGACACTGAACAAGCACGAAGAAAAGTTCACTTCAACATCTTAAAATTAAATTACCTTATAGTATAAGTTTTTACATAACATCCATGTCTCAGTGGCTAAGTGCTCCAGATCTAGCAAAACATGTAACAGTCTCCAAAGTAAAAGTTTCAGAGACAAATGCATTACGATTTTACTTACTAACAACGGGGCAGTGATGCGCAGACACCGGTTCAATAATCTGACTCAGCGGCCAGTCCTTCGCTAATTATCCACACAATCACCCGTTACAATACAACTGCATACACTAGGTATCTCCTAAATTACACAGCAAGAGTTCAAGCTGTAAAAATCATCCCCGAAAAGACCACAATGTGTCGACTGGGACGTTAAGCCTCTACTTACTCACTCCACTTTGGACTAAGCAAATGACTACCGACTAAAGTAATGACTTAGACCAAAGTTAATCTGAACAAAGCAGTCTCAGTCTTAAATTTGCAATGCATTTAGATATGCACATTTCCTTAATTCCTAGAGATTAAGAAGCACTCAAAGGAAACTCACTTCAGTTTTGGCTCACTAAGTAAGTAAGTAAGTACATTAATTATAAAGCACACTAAAAACTAAAAATCAGTCACTTGTCGCCTCAGACTTCAGCCAAACAGATGCATTTTCAATAGCAAAACTCAAGAAGTGTCAGTTCAGAATCCCGCATATTAACTGGTAGATTGTTCCACAGACGTGGACACCAGCATAAATAAATAAATAAATATTCGTTTATTAAGACATCCGACAAACCGCAGATGAATACAACGGCAACCACAGGTATTAGCGATGCTGGAGCTGCCAGCCTACTAGCACCGCTCCTGTGGTGCACTAAGTACAGCTGAAGCTGGTACCAACTTATACTGCTTGGTGGACAGAGGCACGTGCATGTAAACAACTTGCCCAAGGTTGTTATGTGGTAGCACATAGACCGGGGGGGCGAACCCGCGACCTTCTGATCACGAATCCGGCACCCTACCATTGAACCACCACGCCACGCAGTGAACGATCGATCACCCAGACTTGTGTGGATTCTAAGAACGTTAACATGCAGCAACATTGGACAATCAGTGTCAAAGTCATCGTTGGCCAGTGGTTGTGACGAGTTGGCAGTCGTCCATCAGGTACTGCGGTGACAAGGCATTCAACGACTTGTAGACTGGGACGACCATCTTAAATTCAATGCACCTCTGCACTGGCAGCCAGTGTAGTTGTCTCAATACTGGCGTGATATGCCAGTCCAAACCTTATTGGTGTGAACGAAACAGCATTAAAGTGTGGCATGTTACGTCACCAATGACTCATTCCGGTATCTGACGTCAACATTTTATGGCAACTGATGTACCAATTAGTGTGAGTTTAACAGAGATTTCGGTTTTTGTTACAAAACAGACCTTTCTCTGATGAAACATGATTTGCAAACGAATCAAGTATGTCAATTTCAACTGGATTTCCACCGCTGCTACTTATGATGTACTTCTCCATCCAGTCAAATGTTGACGGAAGACCAAATCCCACATTCTGAGAGTAAACTGTCAAAATAAACATATCTGTAGTTTACGTAACAATATTCAAACTGCAGAAAAATAAAGGTAAAATTATGAAATAATTCGCAAATCAAAAATGGAATATTATTACTGTCACCAACACATTTGTTTTGCTATAGAATAATACTCATGTTAATAATGCACATACTGCAAATACCAAAACGTTTACGCTTAAAACTTTCAGATTTACATTACTATAAAAACTGCTAGAAAAAAGCCAGTGGTCAATCTAGCTTCAATTAAAATTGTTGTCATTACCGTTAGTATTATTATATACCACATAGCACATTAAAATGCTAGCACACCGTGTCAAATCAACTTATTCATCTTCATATATATATATATATATATTCGTTTAATAAGAAAGATGACATGATGCATCTTAAACAACATGTAAATAAATAAATAAATATTTGTTTATTAAGACATCCGACAAACCGCAGATGAATACAATGGCAACCACAGGTATTAGCGATGCTGGAGCGGCGCCAGTTGGCACCAACTACAACGTCTGCCGATAGGCAGTATATCATACAAATCGTCATTCCAAACAGGTAAACTTACTCTGTTTGGTGCGCTTAATGTCAGCCAGCAGATTGTCCAGCTGGTCTCCTTGAGGCATTTCTAGCAGTAGAGAATTTCCTGAATCAGTCAGTCGTATCACAATGCAACCTGTGTAACAAAACAATATATACAACGTTAACTACTAAACCTAGTGTGCAGCGGGTTCCAAACTCCCAAGACACCTCTTAAGACGTCTTGGGAGTCTGGGTCATGAAACTCAATGCAGTTTTAATCTTAAACACGAGACCTTATTCTTAGACCACATACAGACTGAAAGCCTCATGAAAAGATGATATTTCATGATCAATCTACTTCAAGTTTGCAGTTGCCTAAACATGCACAGCCTTACTGCTGTGCCTAGGTCAACTCAGCTTTCTACTCTCTAGCGATTACATAAAGATAAAATATACATAAGATTTCACGTTAAGTAATAATAATGATGACAGTGGGTGTGGACGATAGCAGTCGCAGCCCAATTCAGCAGCCTCAGTCTAATAAATGACGGCCAGTCGACACCAACACTGTTCCACTGTTGTACCTCTGAAGTCACGACCTTACGGTGCTATAGAAGCTTGATTATCATTATATCATTATTACATTTATCAAATAATGTCTGTCAGGGCAATGACGAGCGCCGGTTAATAGAGAGGACCAGCGTGTACGGGGCAGAGTCCATAGAAAGCACGCAGCCAATGAGGGACCCATATAGGCAATGCGACGTAGTTGCAAGTGTATGCTGTACGATGTACAAAGTCATGTGAAGGGCATGCTCATAGTCCGGCATACCAGTGTTGTGACATAAATATGTAAGTATATGTACATACTGTCAATCAGCGTGATTCTACCACCACGCAGACAGTACACACCACATGGTATTCGTGCTCAGAAGAGGAGTGTAACAATGTCAGCACCATGAAAATTACTATGGTATCCAAACAAATCTGAATACAAAAGTTCAATCTACATCTCAATAGACTAATTCAGCCGATAGACGAGACACAAAATTTAAACAGACCTTGTGTGGCAGATGTCCGAGACACTGCAACATGCAATCGCAGTCATATGTACAAAAAGTTAATACGACTGAAGTGAATCAGTAAGCAATGAACTAATACATGTAACAAACCAACATTCTGTTTTACAAAAGTCATTAACCTTATACAAAAACAATTTGATTTTAAACATTGCCATTGCAAATAAATTAAGAAAGTGCTGTAATCAAAACCAGTGCAAAAAGAATACCGTATCAGAATGACGCACCAATATTAAATGCTAAAGATTCGTCGATGGGCAGTTTCCATTCTAGAGACAGATCCTTTAGATTGTCCGTGAATGGGTCAGCGACTTTGTACACAAATAACCTACACAACATTAGATGCACACAATGACAAATTAACAATATATCATTCTACTTTAAACAGACGCTATGATGACGCTACAGGTGGCAGTCAACTCATCTCCTTGCAAACTCGTTCCCAAGTCAACTTGTTAAAGTTTAGGTTAAGTTAGGGTTAGATTAGGGTTAGGATTAGAGCAAAGGTTCAAAGCAAAAATTAGGGTTAGGTGTAAGGATACACCCAACGGTGGTACTGGCACTTTCTTAGACGACTTCAAGTGCAGTTTTCTATCCCACGGGGCCACCTTTAAGATGTACACCAATGCTAACTTCTGCAATTTTACATTTTAGGGTTACGAACCAAGGTAGGGCAACGTAGATGACCTTGTTGACCTTTGACCTCTTAACTCTGATAAAAGTAATCATTTTCAATTTCAACACATCCAAAGATCTTACAGTCACCATCTGTTCTTCATATGGTCTAATTACTTGACCTCAAAGAGACAACTGTGAGTAACACTTACCATGGGAAACTGTAAACTAAGGTTTAACTCTCTGCACTACTCTCTTATCCTGATTCAGATTCTCAGATTCAAATGCTTTTCACAATGTGCACATTTTAAATTTTATTACTAATTTGAGTTTATTATAAGACACACGAGACAGACAGATGAAAAGACCGACACAGAGACACAGAACAACGTGCAGAGTGGCCTTTGACGGGTCACATAAATAGAAATGAAAAGCATCAGAGTATAAAGTAAACACACATTTGTATACAGCACTAATGGTGATTGCTAATGGATCACTGAGATCGTAGGGCATGAAAGCTGCTACTGTGTGAAACGTGAAGTCTGTTAAGTCGATGTTATTTAGCACACTTCAATAACACGTTTGTATCAAAAGCAGCTACATTTGCCAGCACTCTGCAGCAGCTGAGCCACATGTGAAGATTTCCACGACAACAGCACTCTCAGAAATACCCTAACGTTCAATCTTAACATCACAATCTACTTAGTAAAACAAAGCCTTGCCATGCAGTGAGAGAAGGACAAAGGTGAACAACAAATCTATCAAGAATAATCAAACACTATTCTAATATACAACTAAAAATTCAAGAATTTGAAAAGACTTTCTGGGACTGTATTTATGATGCACCAGAGCCCTCTATTACAAGCATCTGTGAAAAAAGTTTGTATTTGAATTTGGAGCAAAACATTTTCTTCTTTTTCATAAAACTATGCTTAATTATCCCTACTGCAAATGGTTCCAAAATTTTGTAATAGTCTTGCCAAATAGAAACGAAAAATAACACAAGCAGAACCATTGTTGTTGCTGTTATGCAACAAATATCCGACAGCTACACAACGAGACAGATAAACTTAAAGCACCCGTGATCTTCTTCGTGCTCAATGAGAGATAGTACACAAGGCGATGAGGTCTGATTCTCGAGCACACTGCCAACTACGCTGTACAGATTGTTGTTAAGGCATTATCATCATAATGAATGAATCGACTATTTCAACCATGGGCAGTAAAGCTCAGCTGGCTAAGTAGGTCAGAGTGACCTAGCTTGTGGTCGGTCAGTCTACATGATTAGTTAGGGATTTTAACGAGTCTCGATCGAGACGAGTCTCAAAAAAAATTCTCGAGCTCGAGAAAAAATTTCTCGATGAGAAATTTCTCGACCAGAAATCTGCGCTAGAACAGATGTGGGCATTGAAGTGTCTGCGAAGGAGACGCGATGTCTTTGTTCTTTGCCGGCGGTTGATGCCCGCCGCTTCACCTCCGGCGACGCTGTTGGTGTCTGATTACCCTTGATGCCCAGCCCCATACCTCTAGTGTTGCCGTCTGTCTACCTGACGCAATTGATCTGACCGCCACCACCTCCCTCCCTCTTAATGTAACATGGTCAACTATTGTCTGCATCGCGTCGTCTTTCCCACACCACTGCAGACACTGGCAACGCATAAAACTTGGTCTGTTTTGCTAAATACTTAATTAGCTTGTGTCTCGCAGACTGATGACGCTAATTAACAGATCATAATGTGCACTCCCACCTTTAACCGCAATATAATTATTTTTAAGATACATGGAGTAGTGGAAGTTTGACTATAGTACATTACTAGTTAGCACTAGTTACTTATTTGCATTTTTATAGCTTCATGTGGTGTTTATAATACGATCTGTAACTACTGTGTGTGAACGCTTTACTTTTTGTCACGAGTCCACCTGTCTGGCACATAAACGAAGTTCGAATTTAAGAAATAAAGGAATTTAACATCCCTAGTTGCAGCTGTGCATAGTGGCATTTGATGTTCAATTTGCTCGCCGCAAATTTACACGACGGCAATGCGCACGACCTCACGAGTAGCCTAGGCCTCATTGGTAATTCGATACTGATGTCTACTCAGCAGGGTGTGACATCATCATCACATGGTCGAGAATTCTCGTCGAGTCCCGGGAAAAAATTTCTCATATCGAGAAAAAAATTCTCGACTTTGAACATCCCTATGATTAGTTCAGCTAGAATGTAACCAGCTGAGCTGAGCTAAAAATTGTCAGCACAACAAGTACAATTTGGAATGGCCTAAATACAGAAATCAGTGTTTGGTGAAAATAAAATGTGCTAAATGTTGTAAACTCTATGCAAACTTTTCTCTTTATTTGATAACATACAGTTAAAATGTAGCAGTATTACTGGTTAAATTCAGTGTTAAATTGTTACCATCGGTTTCATGTTGTCTATTACTAGCATAAAGTTTAACGTCATAAACAAATTAAGCTAAACAACCAAAAGTATTGTCAACAAAGACAGTCAAGAAACACATCACAACTGCATTACTGGAACCGCACGAAATCATTAAAGCTGTTAATATACACAAGGATATGCACAGACATTTGTCGACAGTTTTCAGTTTAGCTTGGACTAGATGACTAGATTCCATTGTGATGAAAGTTATTCTATACACAGACACAAACACATATTTCCAACAATCTAAAACAACTTTAACAAGGTCTCCAAAACATGATGCTATAAATTATTAAACACGAACAGTAAATTGAAGCATTATTGTCGCTATTTATGGGGCAGTATGGCACTCAAAGTGGGGATAATAACAATTTTTTCAAAAATTGAAAATTCAAGACAGACATTGCCTCAGTTACTGCCAATACAACTATGGTTGTGGTTCAAATAAGTTTCAAATCAATCACGAGTAAGCACTATCATAGGCTACCAGAAACATCACAAAATGTCTTGTAAAATGGCTAGCCCCTCTTAACCTACTATACCACTAACACATAGTCATAATCATCGTCATCATCATCACTAGCATTCAGCTTCATATGGTTCGGCCTTGACGAATACAGCAACAAGGCAATAATTATGCACTCCAACGAGTCAGTCCAGTAGAAAAAGGGTAAGCAGAAGCATTATCCCCTTCCCTCCCACATATCATAATTGCCTTGTCTATTTCTGACCAAGCTCTAACATGGAGCCATGTTAAGCATTCTTACTTCAGGCCTATAATCCTGTAATGTGTTCAATACTAATAGAAGCACAAAATGTGATATAGCTAGTTTTATTTTACCAGTAGTACACACCAGACCAAGAAACTGCAGTCTTTCCAGTTGAAGAAAATCAATATGTGTGGTCCACTGAAAGCTTATATGTCATGCTCATCTATGCGATCCATGCATCCTATAGTCATACAGGTTAGCTGACAGCCTTAGGACCAAGGACAAGCAACATATCAATTAAATGCGACATGCAACTAAGTTTAGTCTACAAAAATGGCATTTCTGCAAACAAGTCACTTGAACATGAATCCCTGGCTCCAACGTTTCTCATTTCTTCTCAACTTTCACCCTTCACCTGAAATGATTCAGGTTAGGGTTAAGGTAAGCTTTAGGGTTAGGGTCATGTATATCAGGGGTTTTCAACCTGTGGTCCGCGGACCCCCGGTGGTCCGCGGGGAGCTTCCAAGGGGTCCGCGGGCAACCCGAGAAAAACTGGAGACCCGTCGCATTTTAACTAAACAAAAATACCTGCTATATCAATGGCTACAACGTACATAAATGAAAACTTCGCTGGTGTTTGATATGCTATGTATGAAGTCAGAACTAGACTGAGCGTCGCTTACTTATTATATGTGCAGTCGGTCTTTGACCCATGTCTTGATAATATTTCTTACTTACTGAGCAATGACGTCACAGCGACGTTACTGTTAAACAAGGTCCATAGAGTATGGACCTTGTTGTTATTGTTAAAGATTCTGCAGTGCGCAAGACTGGACATTGAACATGACATAGACGCGTGTTTATAATGCATACCGCCACGTTTGGACAAACTCTGTAGTGCGGAACAGGCACAGCCTTCCCACTGAACGGAACACTGTATAATGAACATACTGCTGGTAAATATTTTTGGTGACTGTTTAATTTTTGAAGCAGAAGTACTTTCAGTATGTGCAATGACTTTTAGATGTTGTGCGCGTAACTTAGCATTTGGTAGAATTCAAGTCGTTTGGGTACGCATCTTAATAAGACATGTTCTAGCCCAACCAGGAGTACGAAAGGTTGAAGCCAGTGTGCCTTGGACCGTGGGGTCTGCCACCCGAGCTTGGAATTTCTGTGGGGTCCACAGCGTGACAAAGGTTGAAAACCTCTGATGTATATAAACTAAGGGTCTAGGGTTAACGATAGGGTGAGTTGTAGGATTAGTGGCTAAGTGCCAGTCTTAAAATTAGTGAGGACCCTGAAATAGCAGACCCAGATCCCTCTTAACATGCTGACTTTCTCACTCACAATGACTGACCACATCCACCCTTTCAATGGGGACTCCCACTTTTTGAATGTGAGATGTAATATAATGTGTGGGTTTGACTAATTGCTACCAGACACCATTGGCACTGTCAAAAGTCATGGGAATAGACCAGACTTTCAATCTTGGGGAGTACTATGTAATATGCAACTAGCATAGTGCACAAGTCATCCAAAAGAAAATGCAGGAGCCACCACACGTGTTGGGACCAGTCTACCTTTATTGGGATGGCACTTATGAAGCTTTCCATGTACTCTTTTCCCACCTACAATGCAAAATTGAAAGTCCTGTCTATTGCCATGACCGATGGGTGTTGTGCGTCAGAACTGCAGAACTTCATGATATCCATCAGCTGTTCTTCTGGGTAGAGAATGAAAGCTGGAGGGTTGCGCTTCAAACTTATCGAGTGTTGCACAAAGTTATGCTCGTTTCAAAAAAAGCACCTGCAACTGATCGGATGAGTTTTATCTGTACAGTCTGTCTCCATTATTTTTGTGTCCTTGGTCAATTTGATGTCTTGACAGTGCTTGAAGGTGATTAGTCGGACCGTGACGTGTTCTGTTCCCCATTTCAGAACCTCAGTCTACAAATGTTTAATTTTGAGCACAAAATGTACACGAATGTTTCAAGTGATCAGCTCTCCAGAGGGAGCTTACAGCATCCCCAGATGCACTAACTAAATTTACGCTTTATGGGTCCTACTTCTAAAGGAATAAGAAGGAAATGGATAGAAAAGAAATGCAGAAGGGCAGAGCAGGGAGCGAGAAAAAGAAAGAAGGAGATGGGAGAGATGAGAAAACCTCTACCTTTCACTGTCCAGCTGTACCCTGCTTTGGCTTATGTTAAACTATGCCTGCGCCGCTCGTGTTTAGCATGGCCGCTGCTTTCGGCCCTGGTTATCAGCCGCATTCGCGAGATAACAACTTGGCAGACATCGTCCTCAGGTATGTCTTCTCCAGCAGGGAAACGTTAGCTTAAAAACTGCGTTGTATAGAAAGGAAACAGGGAAACTAACATAGACAGAAGTTCACGCAATGTGAACTATATCATACACAGAAGAAATACTGATTCTGATGAAAGTATGCAAATTACCTATTTCAAAAATCGTCAATTACAAGCCCGTCCATGTCAAACTCTCAATGTTTATGTTGATGTTTACTGGACGTCACACGATATATCCGCTTCGACTAATTACAGGATCAGACAAATTTTGAACATCACTGAATATTTACTTGTACTTGTACTTGTAGTTAATGAGCGAGATAGCTTCTCAGCTATAGATGTCCATATCTTCCCATATCTCATCCAGACGGTTTTTGAAGACGTTCACTGATGATGAATCGATGACATGCTGTGGCACTCCATTCCATTCGTCGATTATTCTGTTCGAGAAAAATGTCTTCCGAGCTGTCGTTCTGCATCTTGGCTTAAAAAGGAAACATCCCACTAGTCCGAAGGTTCACTACTCCGAAGGTTCACTAGTCCGAAGGTTCAGGGTTAAGGTTAGGGTTGGGGTTGGGGTTAGGATTAGGGTTTGGGTTGGGGGTTAAAGGGTACCTTTATTATATTATATTTTATTATACGTTAAAAACAAATACGAGACAATTTCGGACTAGTGAACCTTCGGACTAGTGAACCCTCCCCCTTAAAAAGCTTCTGTGAATGTCCTCTTAATCTGTATGTGTCCCAGGCAGACTGAAAAAAATTGGCTTTGTCCACTCTGTCCTTTTCGTTGAGTATTTTGTACACTTTAATCAGGTCTCCACGTAGTCTTAAATTGAAGATTGGCCGGCTATTGGTTGGAGTTAGGTTTTGTTTTAATTTCTTGCGTACCACTAAATATTGGTACTTAAGAAATTAAAACACAACCTAACCCCAACCAATAGCCGGCTAATCTTTAATTTACATTAAAATACGGTATTGTATTTTAAAGTTTTATTTAATTAAAGCAATTAGTTAATTTTACTTTGGGTCGTAACCGACGTAGGTCCGATGTGTGAATTAGCAGCATCGATTGTAGTAAGCATGGCTTCTTTTTGCGTTGTTGATTTGTTAAAGACTTGCGGCCGATGCCGCGGTGCTTCGTTTAGAATGTTGTTACAGCAATCGTTGCAAGTCACAGAGTTACAGTGTCGTCCGCACGAAGACCGCTGCTCTCGCTGCTGGCTGTCATACAGTTGTCACAAAGCTGTCGGTCCCAAACCCGAGATGCTTGACCTATTTCCTTGGGCGCGTGGCTTACGAACACTTCCATCTGTCAGTCAGAAGATTTGTAAGAAATACTACCAAAATGGCACCAAATGCTGCACTGACGAGTGAGTGTGTCAAAGGGCGTTATTGTGTGGTTATTTTTTACGTTTTGTTTCGTATAATTAGTAGTTTTTATTATGTGTTTTTTGGATTATTTTTTGTTTATATTTTTCTTCATTTGTGGACGTTTTGCAAAATTGTTGTCATAACACAGTATTCATGCAGACTGTTGAAAGTCTAGTAAACAGATTAACAAATGATTTTCAGTCGGGACTAAGAACCACATTTAGTTACCATTTACAAAAACATGATGCAGTAATGAATAAGCGTATTGTACAGTTCTTGTTTTTTACCCTTTGTTTCGTGTATGTCTGTGACAGGCCTGCTGATACTGGAACGACAATAGAGTGCTGGCAGTGCGGTCGCAGTATTGACGACGTTACTGAACGGTATTTCTGCGACTGCGGTGTGGTGCAGCCGCCGATAGCAGAACGCAACTATTTTGATGTCATGGGCATCAAAGAGACATTCGATGTTGACCTGACTGAACTAACAGAGAAATATCGTGGCTTGCAGCGTATTCTACATCCAGACAAGTACTCACAGAAATGTGATGTATGTATGTGTATTTCTCGTAGTTATAAGCTGTGTTTTCCAGTTTTGAAAAATTTACTTTGTACATGGAAATTGGGGCAAAGGGTGGGGTAAATTACTTGGCCAGAGAGCTCTCCCATTACACAAATTGACTAGATGGAGACTGGAGGGATACTTTGGATGTTTGGAAAAATATCTGCTGGCACTTCAAATTTTTTTACCAATTCGTGATCCATTGGTTTGAGTCCTTGTAGATTCAAGAAGTTAGATGAGATCTGTAGTGCAATATTAATCTAGCTTTACATACTCATCCACAGTTGACAGATTCTGGTAGTACATTTCTTCTTTTGTAATGCTTATTGCAGTTTGGTTTCTGTCTTTTACATTTGCAGACTGAAAAAGGATTTTCACTACAACACTCAGCAATAGTGAACCGTGCTTACAACACACTTCAGAAGCCACTTGCCCGAGGTCTATACATGCTGCATCTTAGCGAAGATAATCTCGAGCACGAAGTACAGCATGCACTGTCGGAACTTTTCAATGAAGTTATGGAAGTCAACGAAGCACTTCTGGAGGCTGATACACCAGATGCTATTGCTGTTATTGGCGCCAAAAACCAGTCGAAAATTGACAGTCTTGTTGAGCATATTGCATGTTCATTTAGGCAGAATGATCATGTCACGGCCAAGGAATTACTACTTCGTCTGAAGTATTATTCAAATATTGACACAAAAATCAAAGAATTGCTCCAAAAGTATGTTGGTTGACTGAGTGATAGTGGTTATTCTGTTAGATAAAAGATTTTAGGCATAATTTAATGGATTGTATATATCCTGTTAATTTAAGAAAATGCTGTTGAAGATGTGGTCACATGACATGATGTCCCATATTTCCCAGTCACTTGTGAGACATCCCTCTTTTATCACTGTGAAAACAAGTAGTCATCTGTCTTAGTGTTTGCATAGTTTATCTGGATTGTTGCATGTTAGGTTGCTTTTGGTACTTGTGCAACAGATTGCTGGGAAAGATTAGTCTTCACAGTGACATTTTGTGTTTAAATGCTGCTAACTCGTGCCAGTAGTCTAGATGATGTCTGAGATTGGTCTCCTAATGCAGTGTCATTTTAATTCAGTAAAATAGAGTTATTTAGTTTTATTTAAACTGAAATTTAAAATAAACTTTGAAAGGGAAACAAAAATTACATAAACAGTGATATTCCGTGAAGTAAAAGTAGTCGAATGTCTTTGCTAAAATGAACAAGAAGCTTAACTGTCACAAAGAAAGCATGTGACTACTGCATAATATTGAAATATTCTTTGAAATTTTTTGGAATACTTAAGTAGTAAAAACACTGAGTAGTTTCTGGGCTTGAGTACGTGCACTGCAAGTATTTGAGTGCTCATGGCAGCACTGATGGTTGCACTCATAGACATATCCCATAATGCATGTTTCATATCCAAGGGTTCTTTGTCATCACCCTAAAATATAGCACATATTTGTCCAAACAAATGCATTTTATTGAGGGTGTCTCACTTTAATGCACTAGCATCCTGTAAATATCACCATAAACTATGTATCATCCAAAACTATAGTCTTTGGGCAGCAGTTTTGTTGCAGAGTGTGGGTCTAGCTTCAGCCAGTTTAAATGGTAGGCTTCAAAACATACCATTTTCAGTGAAATAGCGCTACAGAACGGGTCACAATGTCGTTCAAGGTCTTTCGAGGTCACCGATGTTGGTATCACTGAAAAGCTCATATGCCTATATAATGAACTGGCATAAGGGTATTGATAGGCGAGTCTTTTGTGTCACCACAGTATGCACGTAACTTTTCAGATAAGACGGAAATCCAATAGCAGAGGTGTGCATTGCATGCAGTTGCATGCAGAAACAAGTGGCTTAAG
>Ga0126335_1001182_pt1 | contig 14251 bp, 10 predicted proteins | sample OlaspJWI45metaG_FD_108409 | JGI IMG/M metagenome (GOLD analysis project Ga0126335, IMG submission 108409) | Marine gutless worms symbiont microbial communities from Oahu, Hawaii - Olavius sp. 1 OAHU.JWI-45 metaG | ecosystem: Host-associated > Annelida > Digestive system > Unclassified | place... | reverse complement strand
TATCGTCTGTACTTCAATGTGGGCAACTTTAGGATCTGTAACCGTTCTATATATGGCTTTTTAGATATCTCTGAAATTAACTTAGTAGCCCTCTTTTGTACTCGCTCCAACTTTTCAACATCCCCCTAGAGTTGTCTCAGTAGTGACTTTGCATTGCAATTCCGACAGAAAATTAAGTCTTTACTGCCTTTCTAACATCGTTTGCTGTCGTTTGTAAGTCGCGAAAATGGTCATTTCCACTACCGGACGTATTGGACACCTTTACCGTATTCCCTCCCCAGCAAACTATGGGTCTGGGGCAGCGTAGTGATTTGGGGCCGAGGTAACCTGGGGACGAGTTGACTGTAAACCAAATGGGCAGGCTCCATTTTAGATTTTTCTCTGCATCCTATGCAGAGAAAAATGCAGTCATCATGAACAAACTGATAACAGATGTCGGCCGAGGTTATTACCAGGCAAGCCGCGATGCAATAGCGGCGAATGAGTACCAGAATTAACTAAAATTTGTTGCAAAAATACTATATACACACTCCACGGAAAAGTGCTTCCTTGAACGTAGAATAGCTAGTACAACAAAATTTAACGAAGAAAAACCGTACGAAGGAGCTTGACTCCAAAGCTTTGATGTAACGAAACAGCGAGAAATGAATACAGGCTAAATTCCGAACGCATCGATAACGGTAAGAAACTAACGAATAAGCACACTTTCCTTAATATTAGAAACGGCACGTTATCCACACTCGGAACAGAGCTAGTTCCCAAGCGGTATAAAAAGCCAGCGCTTGCTTCGAATTAATGTCTTGTATTCGAACTTCGAAGACAGCACGCGTTAGATGATATTGACGGACAAGTGGTCGGACGAATAAATATAACAATCAAAAACGAATAGGGAGGGTCCCTAAAAGTCACTAGGAAACGAAAGTCACTGGGATATAGCGAATTCCATCCAGGCTATTGAAACGTAACGAAGAACGAATAGGCTAGGCCTATAGGAACCGAATAAGGGATACAGTCGAAGCCTTGTCTCATCCCGACTCTCTCGCTCGACAGGTCCCACGATCTAACCGTGGGAAATGCATTAAAATGCTTCGTCGCGCCGGGCACCCGACGAAGAGACGAAGTAGCTCCCGTAGAAGAGGTCTTTAGAGCTGTATGCTTCACCCATTCGGCAGTAAGAGACGAAGGTCAGCGACCGAACGAATTTAGAGGCAAGCGAAGGGGGTGAACGCTATAATCATCATGATCATCAAGCCAAGCGCGGCATTCGTGTAGTCATCACTATAACCCATTAGATAACCTAAACTCGGGGCGCTCGCCCGGAGAGCGGAGCTCATTCGAAGCAACGTAGAGATGAGAGGACACATGAATCAACGCACTGGAATACGGTCGAAGGCTATGGTTGTATTCCGTGTCATTCAGGTGGTTGACTCTTGGGCATAAAAGAGCATTGCAGGTTCCGAAAAGTTCAATTCGTCTTTGTCTTCTGGACGGAAGAGGCGGCCGCCATTTGCCATGCCGTCGTAGTGGAGCTGGCCAGTCGACCCAGTCTCGGCAATGACCTGAAAATGATTGCGATTCGTCTCGACTTTAGAGCTAGCGACGAGAGTCGATATCATTATTCCTTCGTGGCGATAGAAGCGAACGTAGGCCTATATAGGCCGTTTGTCGGCTAAATCCAGTCCTGTTTTGCATAATCTATTTTTAGCTTGACCAATCACATTGATAGTGTTTCCGCCGTTTTCGTTGCCCCCTTTTACATACAGCCGTCTGTTTCGCCTACCTTCGGCAGCATCTAACTCTGTCAATCCTGGCTCATTTTCAAAATGGAGACTTGCAAAAGACGTCAAATACCGACGACGAACGTGTGTCCAAATTTCAGTTTCAGAGGCCTTCGCAAACTCGCGCAACATCAATTTTTGTGGTAATTTTGTTACGCTTTTTCGTGACGCACTTCCGTCACATTTATAAATTGCGCACTAGTCAGCGGCAACCTAGTACGCGCACACACGGGCGAGTTTACTATGGCCGCAGCCGGCCGGGCCCCCGGGCTGGTATAATATGCACTAAGTGAAACTATTAGTGCACATCCGCTCTTATCGCAAAAAAAACTCCGAATTAACGTTATGGATCTCTGACTTCGTACATCATAATTGCAGCTTATAGGCCTAAGTCAAGTCTGTGGGGCATCCGACAGTAAACGAAGCCATTGGAATTTGTGAGCGTAGATCCGGTAAGGGAATTGTCCGTTAAGCGTGAACGCCGTGAAGGCCTGTGTCAATCATTATATTAGACCTTAGATGCGCCAGTTTAAGTCAGCTTCACAATTTGTATGCATTGATAAGTACATAGGCTATACGTTAATATTAACGATTACATTTAAATCCGCACCAGGGATCCGCCTGGCAGACCATACAAAACTGTACAATGTTAGTTGCGATCGGGGATGTATACTACTCTATATATCAATCATCATGAATCCGTGATGGAGAATATTTTAACCATCCCTGTGGCAGATCCACATTGTTAAATCGGCCCCGCAGAACTAGCCTTACTTACTTATTGCAGATCCGCCCCGCATTTTCAACAGTAATCCAGATCCGCAGTTTGAACTAATTATAAGCCCCTCAAATTCTCCCGACCCCAAGATTACTCCATTGCAAGATGATTATAGGCAAAAGCACGTTGTTCATGCGAGCAGTGCTTGAGAACGTAGGCCTACCAGTATTTACATAATCATTAGTGCAACCACATCTATACACGTCGACGAGGCCGCTCCTCAAACTTCAAAGTTTTTCGAACTCAGACTACTTACGGCAGTCGTCACAGACTTGTGCTTGCTGCACGACTGCCCCTACTGTCTGAAACAGACGACCGACGTTATAAACTGCACTGGTGCATATTGTATTTTATTTGGTATATTTTTAATCTATTGTTCTAATACAAGCCGGGGGCTTTTATTAGAGGAAGTTAGTTAATATAGCTTTGCAGTTGACAAAGTTGTGATAAAAAAGTTACTACTACTGTATCGTTTATTATGTTATGTTTAGATGTGGGCATAAAGGCAACAGCCTGCGCCCACAGTGCCGATACGATACGACAATGCTCCAACGTAGTGGCAAGACGCAGGTTGTCGAGTTAAAATGGCGTCGTTTGTTGTGAAAAGTCTGGAGGTCGTTCCTGGGTTTTCTAGGTTGCCTGTCATTACCTATTTGCAGCGACAGCTTCATGACTTTTCCAGATACGATAAGGGTGCGACAAAGCCAGTTGTTCGAGGAATGAATATAAGCGTTCGGCGTGAAAACGCTAGCGACGCTTCCAAAGAACCTGCTGTGCCGAAAGAATCGGGCCTGAGAAAGCCATATTCTCCATTTCAAGTAAAACCCGGACTGAATGCCGAGTATGCACTAGCAAGGGTGGATGATCTGGTCAACTGGGCAAGGAAAAGTTCGTTGTGGCCCCTAACCTTTGGACTGGCTTGCTGTGCGATTGAAATGATGCATTTTGCATGTCCAAGGTACAGCAACAGCAGTCGTGTTAACTTTATGCTACAGTGGTTGTGTTGTTGTATGTACCGTATTTGCTCTAATAAAAGCCCCCGGCTTGTATTAGAACCATAATGTCAGACGCCAAGCTTTTATTGGAGACCCTGCTTGTATTGGAGACCTGGCTTCTATTAGAACGACCCGGTTCACTGATGAACACGTAATTTAAAACACCAAGATTCTCGGCATTGTATTTATTTCTGCAAAGTGAAACTTTTTCGCTTTTTGAATGTCCAGATGCCATAATTGTGTACCGGTATGTATGGTAATAGGTCATAATGACACAACGTCCCACAGTCCTGTGTATCATCAGCTCTATGGTATTTGCTGTTGGACCCTGGCTTCTCTTAGAACAATGCAGTCAGACCCCTGGCTTGAATGAGAGACCCAACTTAGGCCCGCCTTCTATTATAGGAAATACAGTATAACTCGTTTTATCGATCCTGCAGACTTCAAGATAGCATGATACTAGCAGTAGATTTTGTACCTCAGCCTATCTGTATAGGCAGGGAGGCATGTTTTTTGGTAGTGTCTGCATGAGCACACAGGGTTAAGTGGCTGGGCCTCTTTTTGTCTATGCCTCCACCAGACCTACTACAAACTCCCCATGAAAGGAAATCCCTGGACATAACCCCCGTGGGGTAACCTCCCAGACAAATGCCCCTGAAGTAAGACTCCTGGAGTAAAATCCCCATACATAAAGGGCCAGGCATAAACCCACTGGAAAAACCTGCCAACTTGGACCTAGTGGATCACTGTGGACTGCGGTACCTGCAGGGTGCAAGCAATGAGATGTATACATACGGGGTAGCTAGTGATCAGTGGCATATCACCAGATGCACCACAAATAAACTGCCACCCCTCACTAACAGAACATAGAAGAAAATTATATTACCTGTTGAAGAAAACTGACAAATGTTTCTCTGCAAGAGCTCAGAGTGGCGAGAAACAGTTCACATGGCTGATATATAATGGTTTTTAATCAAAATGAAAGATTAATTTATTGTTAGCCATTACATTAATTTTTTTATTGAATACCATATTAACAAGATGTGGTGCATTTGTTTCAGGTATGACATGGACAGATTTGGGGTGGTCTTTCGTGCCAGTCCTCGTCAGGCTGACTGCATTATTGTTGCTGGTACAGTAACCAACAAAATGGCTCCAGCACTTCGTAGAATTTATGATCAGACATACGAGCCTAAATGGGTCATCTCCATGGGAAGCTGTGCCAATGGTGGTGGATACTATCATTACTCTTATTCTGTTGTGCGTGGATGTGATCGTATTATTCCTGTTGATATATACATACCTGGCTGCCCACCGTCTGCAGAGGCACTGCTCTATGGTGTTCTTCAGCTGCAGAAGAAGATAAAAAGAATGAAAACCGCACAGCTGTGGTATCGCAAATAGACGCCTGGTTTTACTGAGATTTGTGTTTGAATAGTGTAAATATTATGTACATTTTCTGAACAGTACTGAGCACAGTCACCTGCTTCAAAGAACCAGGCATATTTTCCTCTAGGCATTAGTAGATATGCTGTTACCACTGCTGCAAAACTCATGTTTAGTGAGTTTAATGGTGTTGGTGTGCGTCATTTGATCGCAGTGCAAGATTTACATTATGTATTTTGATATTTCCTCACCATGACAGTTTCTTGGACTATGTGTGTGGAATTGGTTAATAGGTGAATTTCGGCTCTTAGATTTACTGCTCGTTAGATAATACATTATATAGTTTGGTAAAGACATGTAGAAATTTTCAGAATATAGATTTTAAAATTAAACTTGCTCTCAAATATCCCAAACATGCATCATAATAGAAGTTATGATAGTCAGTGATTAGTTACAAATCAGTTTGTTTCTGCATGCTTCACACACTGGTAGTTTAGATGTGGGTGACACGCATATGGTTCAGTAGAAATGACCTATCGATGATGTGCTTGCATTACATCCTGGTTAAGAAATTGTAGACTGTTTATTTCCTGGATTGTTGTACCTTCTTTAGTTTGGAGACCAGTAAATGTACACATACTGCAGATGATGTTCAGTGCTAGTTAAATGCATATGCTGTACTGTAGTCATTCGTATTGAAATAAATACTTGTGGTTTGGTCAGCCCTCTGTTTACGTAACTGCAAATATGTAGCTTCATTGCTGCATCATGTCACCTTTTTAATACTTTTGTGTTCATGTCACATATTACATCCGATATCTTCACTGGTGCATCACATTTTGTTGCTGACAGTACGTTGCTTACCACTTGTGCTGAGGTAAGCACTAAACAGTTCAGTCACAGGCAGTATATAAAGCAAGATGATCTGGTCAGTAACTTCAGCAACTTCAACAAGACTTTCTAACCGGTGTCAGTAAAAAAGTTCTTCTTCCACCAGGATGTATAACTTTTTGTTGAAATAGTGTTTACAGTTACACTCATTTAGCTCGAGTTAGGTATCATTTAACACAGTCTTACAAAACACAACTTCAGATCTTGTAAATATAAATGGTGCAACAGTGAAAATAAAAGTACTGCACAAACAAGAGGCCAAAGTTATTTGGCAAAGGCTGCATAGAATGCACCATGCACACTGCACACACAGGACTCGGTAGCTGTAGCCGTTCCCGAGATATGTAGGCAGTCGCAGAACTGAAAAGTAGGTCATGCGACCCCTTCCGACCCCTGTGACCTACTTTTGCATAGTTTTTGTTAGGGCCCGCAAATTTCAAGTCTCTAGCCTTAGCCGTTCCAGAGATCAGGACCCCCATGTAACACAATGTCCCGTGGGCCCCCACGAGTGTTCACCCCAAACAGCATCTTGATCCGTCCAGTCACTTTTGCACAGTGAGGCCGAGTTGAGCAGCATGACAGACTGACGGATTGACACCACGCACATCGGTAACAGTAGGCTGCGTCCCATGCATTGTGTGCATTCGATGCAGCCTGAAAACCAAAGAAACTACCACAATATAAGTTAACTGAACTAGAACCTTGTTTTCTTGCTCACTACATCACTAATAGATAGCAAACAGTTGCTAACATGAACACTGGGTGTGTTGGATAACAACTAGCTGAAGAAAGAAATATCGACTACTAGCTTGACGGGATATGCCAGCCACTGCTAGTAGTGCAACTAATCTACTGGGATATACAAATTTGGAAGTTAAAGTGAACTGTCAACAATAACACTCCTGTGTTTAATATTCTATGGGGAACAGAATTAGCACCCAGTGACTAGGCCAATGAAGCAATCAGCAATACATTTGGTCCACTGCCTATGTACATCGTCGTCAACAACAGAAACTTGCATGCAGCTGACGGCCTTGCTAGACCATGCGACGATGCCAGCAACACTGTCTGGCCAGAATCGCACACCATTCAGTGCATTGCACACAGCGCGACACAGTACAGTCACATATTTTCGATGTTGAGGGTGACACATGGATGGTTCAATACTAGCTGATGTAATGCAACCTTTCTCTACTGTTGCACAAGTCTTGACAAGGGCATCTAAGCCACAGACATAATACGAAAATGTACGATCAATGTCAAACTTTGGTGTATGTCCATATATCCAGTTCCAGCTCTTCAGCTCTGATCGTAAACTGTGAATCCCAGGAAAGTTCTGCTCGTCTGTAGGGTCAATATATTCAAAACCAGCCTACAAACAAGATCGTGCATTGTAATGTGTATTTTTAGGTTGCATCAAATGCATGAGATGCAGACTATTGTTACCGATGACTGCGGTGTCTGTCACTCGGCTCAACTTTGCTTCACTGTGCAAAAATGGCTATCAAGATGCTGTTTGGGGTGAACACACTCCACGGGGGTCGATGGAACATTGTGTTAGATGGAGGTGCTGATCCCCCCATAGAGAGACGGAAATAATTGTGAACTTTGGGACCCACATCATATCTTGGGAATGGCTGCCGCTAGAGACTTGAAATTTTGTGTGCATATACAGGGGTGGAGGCCCCAATGAAAGCTATGCAAAAGCAGGCCATAGGGTGTCAGGGCGGGTAACGTGACATAACTCTGAATTATGGGATCCCCTCATATCAAAAGAATGGCTGACGCTAGAGAACTGAAATTTTGTGTGCATATAAATGGCTAGGGGCACTAATAAAAAGTATGCAAAAGTAGGTCACACGTGGGTCCAGAGCGGGGTCACATGACCTACTTTTAACTTCTGCAACCTTTTACATATCTTAGGAATGGCTACAGTAAAACATGTGCAGTGTGTGCAGTACATTCGATGCAGCCTTTGTCAAATTACTTTGGCCTTTGTTATTCAGAGGCTATGACAACTTTAAATGAACTCTGAAAAATAAAACAACTAACAGAAACCATCTGCTCATACAGGAAAATTTTAGTTAGTGTAAAATATGCAAATAAATTCAATGAACCTTGCTCGTCCCTATCCTGTTGCTATATGCCTCAGCCAACAACATCACTGTGTTGTCATACGTCAGGTATGATGAAACGTCAGCTAAATTGGCAACAGGCACGTGAACACTCGCGGTGGCTCTGCTTGCAATGCCCTAAAATGGAAAAAGACCACAGTAGGGTAATCTGATCTTGCTGCATTGTGCCGAAACAGATACAAACAAGATTGCCTTTTAACCAAAGACTGCACAACCTGCATTTTTAGCACTGTGACATTGAACTTGATCTAATGAATTTTCTACACGAACTTGAAGTTTAGGTTAGGAAGATGTACCCCCAGACCAAAAATGAAGTTTGTAGGTCAAGAACATTAAACACTGTTGTATGACAGACAACTACAAAATTATTTCCCACGCCATAAAATTGAAAGCCATAAAGAAGCAACGGTTAGTAGTTAAGAAATATGTAATGCAAGTAATGTAGAAAAACACTTACTGGGGAGCCCTGGAGATAGCTGCTAACATTGTTTAGGTTAGCATTCAACAGCAACGTGCAGTGGTGATATGCAACTTTTGCACCAAGTTTTGCAGCTGTCCCAGAAATCTACCAAAACAGCAAATTTAATGCCAAAAAACACTAAGTTAACCATGTATGCATTTAATTTAATCACATTATAACTGCAATTTAACATTTTTGCAGATTCCATGTAGTAATACAATTGTTGCTGTCTTCAATTTAACAAAAATATGCATCAGTGTTTTGCAGAAGCTAATTTTGCAAATTGATAACAAGTGGCCAAAGTAATTTGGCGACAAGCCACATGGACCCCCTCACTCTCACACTTGGAGATAAAGACCAAGACCTAATGCAGTGTTTCTTGATTCCCCAGAAATCTCCACCAGAAACAGTATGTCGATCCGTTCAGCTGCTTTTGCACAACCTGCGGGTATGACAGACTAACAGACAATGGTAATGTCGATTGCAATAGCCTGCATCTCATGCGATCGACGTGGCCTAAAAGTAAAAACTGCATTGCAATTTTGCAAGTGATGTTGACATACAGTTATAAACTAAGTAATCTCAGAAAAATGCTCACCACTGCAGCAACATATACACTTCAAAACAACAATTTAACAACATGGCTGAAATGAACTAAAATTATTATGACTAAACAGTGATATAATTACTCTGAAATGAACTGCACATAAACTGAATATCACTTTAAAGAAACAAACTCACTTTATACATATCATTCAGAATGATGTCATCTCGTTTGGTTACTTCAACCTTGTTGCTGCAATGAAGCCTTAGCACATCAGCAATCATTTCCAAGTTGGCTTTTCTGTCATAGTTCTTGCGACTGGTGAAGAATGTTGCATTTACGTTACCAATGTCGTGATATACTGTGCCACCGCCACTCCGTCGACGTGCCACCTCAGTACCCGCATCCAGGGCTTTGTGGACGGAACACTCGGCCCATACATTCTGATGGCGACCGATAACGATGCACGGCTTGTTGCGCCACAGAAACATGCAGTCTGATAAACCATCAGAAAAATCAACGTTCTGATAAAACCAGTCTTCAAGCGCCAAGTTAGAGAAAACGTCATAACACGACGACACTAAGACTTTTCTTCTTGCTAGCAGAGACAGTACAGCAGGTTTAAGTGCAACATTATCGGGTTTGTAGCTATGGGCTCGACGGATAGTTATAGGCAGAAAACTGAAAAGTCTGACACAAGCCCGATTATGTCTCAAACTCATAGTTCTAACAATTCTGCATGTGATAAACAGAAAACTAAACAGCAAAACTGTCGAGTTTTTTTCAGTTGCAAAGTAAACCATAAGTAAACAAACCGGCATAGAAATTTAATAAAATAAATAAGAATTGTCTACAGGGTGGCCCAAAAAGCTGCATATTTCCGTGCTTGATGTTAAATTGATATAGCTTCGTGAAATCTCAACCAAATTTTATAATTTTTGGCAGACTTACAACTGAATAAATTCCCAACGAAACAATCAAAACAATGCATATACTGCCCACAGCACTTATTGCACGTTTCTACACTACCTTGTAGAAATAATATTGTCCTTTTTTCTGTGCTGTCTCAAGATGAAATTTGCTCATTAATTATGTTGCCAAACAACTAAATAGTGTCAATCAACACAAAATTTGTACTAATCAGTTTACAGGCAATGTTCAATATGTCCTCCTCTCAGCCAAAAATTATAAAATTTGGTCGAGATTTTACAAAGCTATATCAATTTAACATCAAGCGAATGGAAATGTGCACTTTTTTGGGCCACCCCGTAGAGTACGAGAACCCGTACTGCAATTTTAGATCTTTCAGTACGCGATGGTCCGCTATTGTAGTACGGAAGTCCTTAACGATACCATGTTTTAACTTGGGAGTTATCTTACACTACTGTTACGCTAACATTCTGACCGACTCATCATGTCAGGCTGTAACTGATGTCGACAATGGTAGTGTAATACCAATCATATTTGTATAACGCACACGCAGCCAACGGGGGGAGAGGCGGGGGCCATAACCCCCACCAAATGTTTTGGCCCCCATCGAGCTTGGCCTTTTAAAGCCTTTTCTGCCAGTCTTCTAAAATAATGTGTAGTATAATGTATACTATAATTTTGTCCTTCAAATGCACTACCTGACAGTTTACTTATTATTACTTACATTACTTACCCTATGAAACTTTTCTATCTCTACGCTTTCCTTTTCTCCCCTTTTTCTTTCATTCCCCTTTCCCTCCCCATTTTCTTTCATTGCCACAATTCTTCTGGCCACAGCTAAGGGGTCTGGGGTACCAGAGACAGTGGGCCCAGACCAGACATGGCTTCATTTCTTATAACCTAACCCAATCCAACCCAGTTTTCAACCCAACCCAATTCACATAATATGTGTACAGGTGTACTGCAGAATATATGCACAAAAACAAATAAAATGTGCTGTATTAGAACGCACTTAACACGGTATGTTTTGATTAATTTCAGTGAGAACTCTTAGACTCTAGACACATGGGAGCCGAATTCCCACTGAATTTATTTAACCGTGATGCAAAGGCTTACTTCATGTTTGTGTTTCAATAAAAAACACCACTTTTATTTTGCACCATATCTCAATACACGTAATTGACATATGACACCCTGCATAAATAATGCATATTCTGCATGAAATCTTCTATCTAGGAATAATGATTGATAACAAAAGGTAACGACTGTAGTGAAGAAAAAATACAAGATTCAAACTAAGACAATGATGTGACTGTTAAAACCAAGCTTCGTGCTTTATGATGGTGTCATGTTTTTTTCATCCGTTTTTTTGCTACTGAGATATTGAGTGACTATGAAAGTAACTGACTCCACAACTTAGTAGTTGGGATGATATTCTACAGGAAAATATTGAAGCCTGTTGGAAAGAGAAAGTTGAAGTAAGAGACTCCACACAATATTGGACCTGATAAAATGAAGAAAGTTAACAGATGATGATAACGATTTAATTTTGCACTGTGTCAAAAAAACTTCCACTCTGTAATCGACTCTAACTTTGTTATGCCATAACCAATTTTTTAAATTATTTCACTGCTGGAAAAAGTACGAAATTTATTAGTCATGTAATATTATCTATCACACCTTAAGTAACTAGTGTGACAAAAATGAAACATTTCATGGCACCAGCGGCATACGCAGGATTTCATTTTGGAGAAGGCTGGATCGTTGCCCTTTCCCCTCCCTTCCCCTTTCATCCCCCTCTGTTCCTTCCCTTACCTTATTGAGGCTAGGGGGTGTGGGGAAACACTCGAGCTTTCCCAGTGGGTCCGGGCAGAGCCAGGCTGCCAAATGCATTTTGTCACACTTTGGGCTCTCGAAAATGCATCTAATGACAACATCTTTGGTTCTTTGGTATGACCATGTTACACGTACACACTCTAGCCTCGAGCCCGGCCACTAGATTGCCACAACACATACATTAATAGAAATACCACCAGTAGACACCATCAGTAAACCAAACAACCGTATTATTACAGTGCCGTAAACAGACTGGTAGTTAAATCTGAGAAAATAATACATAGGCATTGCACGCATTGTCACATGATTCACATCATTAGTGGAATCAACAAGAACAACACAACATCAGGATAATAGATGTTTGTTGTCTGTTTTTCGTTTGTTTGATTACTGAATGTTTGAATTTTCTTGTATTCTAACACAAATGCGTCTGTCGTTTGTGCAGTAAAGATTACTTACTTTCTTACTTACTTAAGTAACAGTCTGTACCACAGAATAAAGACGAGGTGAGTGGGTGTGATTCCCACTGCCATTAGGTCCCATAACTACCGATGTGGCGTGAGAAATGTTGTCTACTGTATCACAAGAAACCAAGGGACAATAAAGGTCGTGGACTTATGATTATGACAAGGGTTAGGGTTAGCAACAAATCTGGTGTCATCCACGTCACCATGAAAAATGATTCGGCCTTGAGCTATGCCCTTGGGCTTCAGCCTGTGTGGTGCAGACCACGTTCGCGGTAGGGTAAATTTTCATGCATGCATAATGCAAGGTTAGAATAATATCAGTTTGGTGTTATCACAAAAATAACAAAATAGAAAATAACAACAAGCATCATGAGACAGCATGTCACAGATGGCGAAGAATCCGACGACTGTGTGCTGTGTTCAACTCGTGTAATGCATCTTCCAACACACGTGTCATGTGTAGCAAATTTGAAGGATCAGCGGCAAGCACTTTCACATCACTCTGTCCAGAGTTCTCAGTGTGCAATTTCAATAGCACTGAAGGTTCCAGCTGGTGATGAAGGCTTCGACTTGCCACCTACCATGAGAGCAATGACAAATCTGTTTATCTAGTTTACCTTTACCATACTCATTGGCAAAAGCAGACATCTTCAGCAGTGAAACTTCTACATCATGTTCTAAATTAGTGAGTCCCCTAGCTTCTAACGGCATAACTTTCTCAATATGCAATTTATTTATACAAAAATTGCCACACCGAAGCAAAGACGATGCTGTGTGAAGTGCTACCAGATATGTCACCAAACTGTACTGCCTTTACCATGTAATGGCTGCATCACTGTGGTGTCATAACGTCGTCAGAATGGACAGCATCATGGTGAGTCAAAGTTACACGACTCCTATGTTACTGTTGTGTAACTTCTGAAAAAAATCATTAAAATTTATACAGAAACGTATATTCTGTTTTTACACTATGCTATAAAGAGCTAAGCCTATAAAATTTCACGCAACACCTTTAAGATGACTAACACAGAGTCAACTTGGCTGAAATCAATTCAAGCACAGAAACTAACTTTGAAACACTATGTATATCACTAATGTAAGCAAATATGTATCAAGAGAGCAAATCAGCCACTAGTAAACATGCCAAACAAACAGAATATGGGACATAATTTTATGTTTTTTTTGTTTATACAACAAACTAAGCTGAGCACAAAGCTTGTGCTGATTTTATTACTGTTTTCTTTCTTATGCTTAGTCAAATTTCCACAAACTAATGCTGTAGAGCTACACAAACTCAAAAACACTCAAGAGTTGTGAAAATTATTAGTTACCAAAAGTAAGCATTTTCATTTATTTCTGCTGTCAAACAATAGTAAGTGCAAGTTGCTATATTTAGTATTCTCCTTACACTATTCAATATTGTAACATATCTAAGTAAGTCAAATCAACATAAAGACATCGGACACTAACAAAGGCTACTGATATAATACATGCTGTCAATGTGGTGTCTAATAACTCATTAACCCGTTTAGCGCGACATTTCCGCTGACGCGTGCGCCGGCATTATTTGCTGATGCTAAAAGCAGTTTTGCGATAACAATGTGTGCTGTAACGACATTATGTCAGCTGGTGTTTTTGAATTAATTGAACTGCATGCACAAATAATGCACTTTTGGTTTATTTTTTATTCTGTTTACCAACAATTTTGTTTCACATATTTATATTGTGAACTCTGTTTTGCTGGCACAGTGTTGAATAGGCAAGATTTGTTATAGTCTATTTCAGTTTATATGGCTGTTGGTGTCATTCAAAACGGTCAGCTTTGTCATATAGAATGGTAAAGTTGCCAGTGATTACACTTTGCAATAGTGCGCCAGTACGGGCAGAGAGTCATTAGACCACCGGGGCATTATTGAAAGCAATAATATGCCCGGGAGTCAAGCAGAGTCGACCAGATGTATACAGACACCAACTAATGAGCCACGAGCTTCTCCTCCATGTACGAGTCCGTGCCGCTGCGCCCCGCCCGCCGTGCGAAATAGCTAAATATT
>Ga0126335_1001181_pt1 | contig 14253 bp, 6 predicted proteins | sample OlaspJWI45metaG_FD_108409 | JGI IMG/M metagenome (GOLD analysis project Ga0126335, IMG submission 108409) | Marine gutless worms symbiont microbial communities from Oahu, Hawaii - Olavius sp. 1 OAHU.JWI-45 metaG | ecosystem: Host-associated > Annelida > Digestive system > Unclassified | place... | reverse complement strand
TTAAAATTGACTTTTTGGTGCTTAGAAGCGAATTTTGCCGATGTTAAAACTGTTGGCAGAAAGTAACCTACTGTGACGCTACGGGTATGAGTTTGGCTGCTTCAACGTATTTTGATTGACCTGTGCATGGTGTGCTGCCATTGCTGTGTGATGCCGTTTGCACTCATGATTTGTGGCTAAATCTAAATCTATGGCCTACTGTATTTTGTGAAAACGATGCATGGCCAGCTTTGCTACTTCTGCTATTGTTTCGCCTGCAGCACTTTTTTAACTGACTTAGATATTTTTTCCGTTCCATCGTATCATACAAAGCGTAAAAAATGTACAAAGGGTATAAATTCGGTAAATTCCTAACACATCACCTCTATAGTCGCCAGCCACAGGAAGGATGGAGCACGTGTTCTCCTGAGATCGCGACGTCGTCAGCGCTATCATGTGATACGCGAGTTCACCAGCATCAGTACCACACGCCGACGATACCAGAGCAACTTTGCAGTCCGCCGCCTCTTGCACGAAGCTACATTACAAATGCGTCAACACTAATATCATGTCGCATTTAGCGTCTTAGAAATAGCACTAACTTCATAGACAATCATGATGTGCAACAAGCGTTTTGAACAAAACATGGAAATTGAATCCGGGAAGAAAGTGGCTGACTATAAAGACCAATCTATGGTATTTTGATTAAGCTGCATCAAATACATGAAATGCGGACTATTGTGATAGATGATTCCGGCGTCTGTCAGTCTCTCAGCATGCCAGGCTGTCAGTCTGTCTTGTCAGGTGAGCGGGCTGTGCAAAAACGAATGAACGGAAACATGTCCTGTTTAAGGTGGAGATTTCCGGGGACCCAAGAAACATTGTTGCTGACATACTCGGTCGCACTTGGTTATGCTGTCACTGACCGCCTGGCGGTGCCCACACACAGTGATCGGCAACAGGGCGTTTCCGGTTGTCGCCCCGAAGGTCTGTAACAGTTTGCCAGACGACATTGTAGGCTTTATCTTCTGCATCCCTTCCTACTTTCTGCTGCCTATTGGAAACATTTTGTTTAGTGTTTCGCTTTCTAATTTGATCCTGTAACTGTTTTTCCTTGGTTTGTAACTTGTGATACTCTAGTAATCCTAGAAGTAACCATAGCTATTTAGACTACTATAAAAATATTATTATATTACGCTACACTGTTTAGATGGGGGTTCCTATCCTCCATGGTGAGGGGGTTTGATGCGGCCTTTGCCAAATTTCTTTGGCCTTTTTCAGATAGGCCTACATGTAAGCGAATGGAAGGTCAGCAGTAGTACAGTACTATTATACTGAAGACTCACTAGCAGTATGGATGTGTGCGTTGTTTGGCGTTAAATGACAACCGCTGCTGGCAGCTTCGCCACAGAATACCGGACATTTCCTGTTGTAAACACTCCATAGCTTTCCTGGCGTCGCCTACATGCAGACACCATGAACAAGTTTAACACAACATACTGTTACAATGTCTGACCTATATGGTCACACAGTAGCCTACAGTTGTGTACAGTGCAGTCTGGTAATCAACAGACTAAGAGGGCCTACGCACTAGTGCAGATCCCTTAGCATGAAAAACTTTCTAGTTTAGCCATACTTTTAATATACTTTGACTTAAATATTTCATATCTTAATTTTAGATGACGCTAAACTGATCTTAGGTTGCGAAGAACAAGTACCATATTTTATCAACCAATCAATGAATCAGAAAGTTTCTATTGCGCTGCTTACAGTGAAATGGACATCGGCGCTGAACAATAAAAATATAAAATGGACACGTACTGTAAATAAAATAGTAGCCTAACTAATGGTAAGCCTCCGTAAGAAGTATTGTAGTTAAATGTTCCTTAAAAGTAGCTGCATAAGCAATGTTCCGGAGTGATGTGGAAAGGGCGATTCCAGGCTTTCGACCAGGCGACTAAAAACGCTCTGGAACCGACCGACGACGACACGATATCACACAGTCCACTGTCAGCTGAGCGCAGATGCGCTCTTCCTAGAGGTTTGAGACTCGAAAGTGGTACGACAGAATCTTGAAGGTAAGTTGGCGCATATCCGCATGCAACGGCGTGCATTAAGACGCATAACTTTCTCAAGATGAGCATCTTAATGCACACCTCCATAAAAATTTGGCGCCTCTGAAGTTATGACGAGATGTAAATATGTTTATTGTTATTATTATTGTTGTTATTATTATGTCCAGCGAGCTGTCAAGTAAAACGCCGATGTCTCGAACACAGTCAACTGGCTCAATGTCCACCTGTCCAAGACATTTTATAATCAAAGCCACAAACAGCGCAACAATGAATGAAATACGACGCTATGTATATCAATTAAGTAAACGTAATTAGGTCTATAAATGCCTTGCTCTAAGACGCAGGCTCTGTGCATGATCTCCACAGTGTAGTCGAGATGTACGATACTCAATGACTGGTTGCCAACGTCGCCAACTGTCCAGTTGATTGTCTTGAATATACTATACACGGTCACAAGTCATTTGCAATGGATTCATATTAACATCGTGGCTTCATAGTTTTATTGTTTTTGTCATTATTATCACACTTTTATTTAAATAATATACGGTATCGTCTATTTGCATCTTCGAGCAACATAAGTTATTTCAGTTGTATCGAACACGGTAGAGCCAACAAAGTTCTGTCTAGAATAATTTTGAAATTACCTACAGTTTTTACGTTTTTACCTATTTATATAATATTTTAATCTTTTAGCTATGATTTATCGGCATATTAGTCGCAAAAATTCTTATGCCGATAAATCGTAGCTAACAGATTTAATAAATAATTAGTAATTAAACAAACAGGCCCACTAAATTAACACATTAAAGCATTTAGCTACTGAACTAAAAATTGACCGCACAATCAGACAGATAACTCCCAACAGTGACTGTCATGTACTGCATTTCCTGCAGTGGTTGCCAACATAATACCAACCGACATAATACAAACACCATTTAGCAGTGGCCTCTATATAGTTTTCACGACAATAACAGATTTATACGAAAATCATGATGTTATTACTGTACGTACATACCACTTAGCATCTAATACTCGACAGAGCCTCACACAGACTCACATGCCAATCAAACGAATTAAATACAGTAGACGTATAATTCATCACGTCATTTGTTAGAGCAGGTGCACCCGTTCGGCATTCTGCCAATCCGATGGCTTGAATTGGCTTCTGAACTTAGTACCTGGACCCTGGCTTGGTACGGTATACAGTTTGGCACTAACAGCCTTCGGCAGCGACTGCCAGCGAGAAAGAGTTGAGATTTAGGGCCATGCGCGTGGTGCTGGACAGACGGTTCTGATTGACAATAATATTAACGCGATGCTGACCTGGCATAGAGTTCCTTAGGCCCAAGTAAACGTGTCAAATTGATTGACGCATCTCTACGTAAGTGCGACTGATAACGCTGCAGTAGGCCCATAAATGTAACGTATGTAAGCATTATTGGAGAAACAACGTCTATAAATAAACTACGCCTGCAGTCTGCCGCGTCTTCGTGTCTCAGGAAAAGCCCATCTGTTGTCTGGTTCATACACATAATGTCTCAACTCAGAATACATCAGAGAAAACTCTCTGCAAATGATCTATGGAGGTGCGCTCCATACCGGCAGGTGTCGTCGGTGTGACGTTTCCTGGCGGCCGTCGCTGACGTGAAGTTGGCGATGAACGAGATCAAAGCGGACTCCGACGACTGGTAGCTGGCAACTAAGACACTGCTCACTGCTAGCGACGCCGGCACGTCGCTGTCGTCTCGCTCTACCCGCCGAGCACCTGCCAACAAAGATACCAACGACGTTGCCACATTGTAATAGAAGTATAGTGATTCGGCTGTCAACTGAACCTATTCAAATCAAGCCAAATCGGTTTAATTCAGACGCGACGTCCACATAAAAGAAAAGAAAATTAGAAAACACAGACAGACAGACAGACAGACAGACGCAGACAAGAACCAAAGTAAACAGAGTCAATGTCATATGTGCACACATGTAGTTGCATTATCATACGCTTTCATAATGAATTTTTCCCGTCACATTACAGTTATATTGAACTCTGACAGTCGGGTCGGCTTAATTAAACACATTACTACGCACCCGGACAAAGAAGAGAAAAAAAGTTATTCAAAAAATGACCGGTTCACACAAGGACTCATGGGCGAGTCTGTTGGTTGTAACCGATCTGCAGTCGACGGAACATCGCATTTAGATGTATCCTAACAGACGGCAGAAAATCCGAGACTCGTCTTTAATGACGGACTTGAAAGCTATTCTATAGAATTCTGAGCAAAACATAATCTATTAAGCAATTTATGAGTTTCAGAATGTGTATGCGATGTGCACGCCCACAAGGCAATATAATGTTGTTGTATCGGATATGTGAGACGTAACATCATGTCGTTCTTGTGAGATTCACTCTACACATTCAAGCTTAATACAGCTAATCACTACAGTGTCGACATGCTACAACCATGCTAATTCCCTAACGAGTTCACTTGGAGACGAGTTGAGTGCTACCCCTACCCATTGGGATCCAGGAGACATTAGTTTGGTGCCAATGTATTCTATACAGTCTCAAAGTACAGTACACTGTTTTCCTGGTTGCGTATACATGTTGCAGAGTTTGCTAAAACGAACGAGTAGTGAGGAAGGATAACTTACGTATACTCCTATTCTCTGTTAAAACAGCGGCATACAAAGAAGGAAATAGGCCCCTGCATGTACGAATCCATCTTCGATTACGAAAGCTTCTAAGTCTCGCAGGCCTCCCACCTCGAGAAAATGCCACCCATTGTGTCCACTGTCCGCTGGCATTTTATCCAGTCGCATTTTGTCCGGGATTCCGCCTCTGTGTCACCGTTTCGAGAAACTTGTGAAACAAGATTAAAATTACTAGTTCATATCACCTGTTAATGATTCAGCTCTGATGATGAAGACGATGACGAGCAGCGACAGTCGAAGTAGAGAACTGGACGGTAGCGTCGAACTCGCTGTTCCAGTCGCGGGACGACTGTGCCGCAGATCAGTCACTGGCCGCGGCTCCACGACTTGTCGAACATTCATCCCGACGTCTGACCAGCATCGCGCAACCAGAACCAGACTACGTGCGCCGTTGTCGACCTGTTTAACTACAGTCGCCTCGCACCACACACGCGTGTGGCTCGCTCTGGTGGCGCTGTACAGGGCGCACGCTACCCCGATAGAGACGCACAGTCGTCAAATAGGCTCTATAAACCTTTGAGAACACGAGGGAGGGATCGGGTCGGCGTGACAGATAGTAAAGCGGCCGACATCAGAGCTGCCGAAGGTCTGTTATTATTTATTCGACACGCGACATAGTCATGCCCGCGCTGCGCTGCCCCTCGACTCTCTTCAACCAGTCAACGAATCGGACCCAACTCTGCTAACTAGCCTCGAGCAACCTCGAGCGGCCGACGTTAACGTACCGCTGTAGGGAACTCGCTCACGCTTTGAGTTTCAGGGGCTCGGGTTAGATTACGGTTTTACACGGTCTAACAATTTAAACAAGGCCGTGCCCAGAGTAGTGTTAAATCCAAATTTGTCTTGTAATTTTTGTTGGAATTGGCTGCGCTATTCCGCGGAGTTTTGTCGTTATAAGGTACTGTAAGTAAGTCTAAGCCCTGTCTGAACTTAGGCGATTTTTCTTACTCGCTCTTTCCTTGTTTGCATTAGAAACATTACTGCTAAGTTACACAATACTCAGTACGTTAACTGCAATAAATCTGAGAATTTCTTGTGTAAAATCGAGGAAATTGACAACTTATTATGTTAAACCCGTATCAGCCAGTTGTACTACAGTGACATGTTACTTGTTTTGTCTGTTTCTGCTTTTGTTATTTGTGTAGTTTTACGTTTGTGGTGAATAGAGATTATCAAAATTCACGATGTCGTCTTGCATTACGTCGTTATGTAACGAACCAGTCAATAACAGAGCATATCACCCAGTTGTCTCAGCTTGCCGATGCGCGAGCACCTGCTATTTCCCCTAGCATCAAAGGAACAATACACCCACACTACTGGCGCCATTCCGTTCGTCGATGCCTGAACGTTGTGAACTATACTACATGTATAACGCGCTGCCGTGACGGTGACGACGCGCCGGCTTGTAGGTCATTAGTCGCCTCCTGCGAGTGCGACCGGCGTCGAATGCTGCCGACAGAGGAGGGGCAATGGACGGCAGTTTGGGTGGGCTGCTACGTGATGCGAAAGCTAATCTTCGCAATGAGTCGGCAGTGACCAGCGGTGCGTGGCGAGACCTAACGGCGATTTGATCGAACGCAAATTGGTTTCGGGATCGCGATCAGAGATTGTCATGTAAATGTGTCAACGACAGAGTGCGGCGAGTTCGGTGCGTCGGCCGGGTCACCTCGCAATCTATCGCACTCAGTGGCGAGTACATGTCAGTCACAGTTCCAACACAAACCGTCGTACGCTAAAAGCAGCGTTTATTGAACGAAGCAGTAGTTTGTTTTACCGCCCACATAGCTGGGTGGTTATTCGTTCAGGCGCATCCGTCTGTTTGTATGTCTGTATGTATGCCGTACAATAAACTTCGAAAGCCTGGAAGCTTTGACCTAGAAAGTCCATTTCTGGTGTGCAAGTATACATGTACATCTTCAGTAAGTAAGTCACATTCGCACATCAATATCATCGTGCCTACATCAGCAAAAAGCCCAAAAACGCGAGTAGTACGCCTTTGACTGAAAGGCGTACATGCTAGGCTTACATTTCGCCGAGTACTTACGTACTTAGTCGCATTTTCCATCCCTGCATTTTTGATTGTACCGATTTTACCTTCTCGCCTTTTTAGTCGATCTTCTTTGACCCTGACGTCTGGGAAGCTTCCCGGCAACCTCTCGTTGCGATAATCGTACGTATTGTTCTCAGCAGGAAACTATTAATGTTTAAGTAAATTTGCTCTACGGCTAATTTTTGGACAATTGTTACCGAATATTTACCGACAGAATACTGCCGGCATTAAAATGACTTTTTTCGGTTTCTCGCCCCGCAGGGACGAGCCACTGCACCGGTTAATGTCAAATTGCGATAGTTTGGCAGGGCGTATCGGACCAAAGGTTACGGTCCGCTACGTTCTGCCAAATTTGATCCCAATCGGCCCATATTTGGAGATTTCCGGTCAGAAATACCCAAAAAATCACTAATTTTTGCGATTTTTTTCGCCACGCATGGCGACTTCCTCAACCGATATTCCTGAAATTCACAGGGTTTATGTGCAGCTATAGTCCCCACATTCGTTTGAAATTTGGTGAGATTCGGTTTATTAATCAGGGATTTACAACGGAAAAACCACGCGTCGGTCATTACTTCCCAAAATGTTGGGGCTCCTTGCCCAAAAATTAAGGGTCGGATTTCAAAACAGTTGCCTACAGAAAAAAATGGTACAGATGTCCTCTATCCACGTGCCAAGTTTGGTGGAGATCGGTTTACGCACGGCGACGCGCACCTGTAGATAATATTATACCAGCATCTTATAGGCATTGAATTGCAGATGTGCACCTATATAAAATTTTTCGGAGAGTTCTTTGTATGCGGACACACCACCGTATCAAATCTGTGCATGTAGTGCTAAAAATCGGTCGAAATTAATAAGTGTGTGTGCACCAAAACCAGTATATAGCATACAATTTTAGGCAAACTTCTAATGTCTTTGCATAGGGTAAGGAACGTAGTTGTGCATCTATATTATAGTTTTCAGATACACCCCCTAGCGGTGGCATGGAAAAGTGGCAAACTTCAAAGTGCGATTTTTCTGAAATTTCGCAATCGTATTTTTTTGCGTTTTTGGCGCACCCTGTAGGAAAGCAGCTAGCTATCTGTGCAGGATTATACAAATTTGCTGTGGGTAGGCTAGCCTTTTCTGACGGTTTGCATTGCCTTTAATCGGCGATGCATTGTGTTTCTAGTTGTACATAACATTCCTCGTTACTTTCTCGAGTGTCACTGTTACATCCAAAAGAGAATGCATATTCGCGTCAGCAGTTGGCTCAACATATATAGCACAGCTCATTAAGGCAAGTAAAATACCAGGCTGCTCACGCAGCGACGCCATACAGTATTGTTACCGGTACACTGACGACAGCGTCCTCACTGCATATCGCCTTACTATCCGTCACCACCTGGAACACTTGGCTTTCGCCGCCGCCATCTCAGTTAATCCGATTACTCGATGGACGCGATCCAGCCAACAGTTTCCAGCTGAACGAACGTAAGTGAAATCGTCGCGGCGCCGAATGTAGGCCTACACGAGAGAGCGCTAATAAACCATAGTGTAGAGATACTGCTATTTCTGACGCAGCCTCAAAATTTTACATTTTTTGCTGTAGAAATGTTAGCAATGAGCATGACCTTGCAATTTTACGTGTAAACTAAAATGGGCTGAATTTGATTTGACTGCCAAAGCCGCTGCTAGTCATTGCGATCAATAATTTAGTAATAAATATATAAAGTTTAAAAAAACTTTTTGCATGTAAGGTTATAACAGTAGAAAAACCTTTTAACTTTCATATTGTTAGAAATTAAGGTAAAGATTAATGCATGGGTTACATAAGTTTTCCACAAAATGCCATAGGCTTATAGGATTAACTGAAATGATATATGATCTATTGGTCGTATACTTTTTAAGCCTAGAATTGTATTTTCTGCCGGAAGTACACTGTTTTAATAAAAAAACACCACGTTCATTTTGAACCATATCTCGGTAAATTGTAAACGAAAGGAACGAATTTTGGCAAGGTTGTTGCTCTTGAAACTGCTGATTAAAACCGATCAATTGTTTTAAATAAATAAAATGCCAAAAACTAAATTTTACTAGTTACTACACGTTTAATTATAAGGTGCTAATAATGGTAAATATCGCATGAATACTATAATGCAATGGCCGAAAAAGTGAAATCTCGTTATACTAAAAATCAAAGTAAATTATACAACAACACACTGTAGACATCAGTCCGTGTTTCTCTGTAAAACGTGCTGTGAGTCCAGTGTGCAACCGCGCATTCAATGATCAGCTAATCATGGCACTTCTATGATAGTAGTAGTAGTAATTTTCTTTAATCACAACTTTGTCAACTGCAAAGCTATATTAATTTTGGAGATTAAAAATCTACGAAATAAAATACAATATAAACCTAAATGATATACATACATAAAAATGATGAAATAGATCAAAGGATAAACGATGTCAGAGATACTAAAAATGCATAATCAGAATTCAATACTTTTGCATAATTAAAATCAGAATTTACTCATAAACACTCGCTGAATTTTTGTGTGGACTCGGTTTTTCTACCATATATAAAAGAAAACGTATGTAGGTGTTTGTTATTGAAACACGCTGTATAAAAAAGCGACCATTTTATGTTCTCAGGGACCTTATTTTTTTACCGATAAACCAAATGTGGTGCTGATGTCATGATCGGAGGCCGAGATGTGGCTCGAAAACAAAATTTAAGATGACGGCCACCCACGTATCATTTCTACTCCTGGTTCCGGTTTTCACACGTGGCATTTATCGGGGACCCTCGTATGCATCAGCCGGATACCAAGTTTCAGCGAAATCGGACAATCCGTATAGTGGAACTAATCGATATATACTTTTGACAGGGGCTGTTCGGCTGTTCCAAGTCGGAACACACGAAAACGTCGACATCAACATCGACTGTAAACACCAGCAACGAAATACAAGGCCGTCCGACAGGCTGCTTAATGAGCGTGACAGACAGAATTGGCATATGAGGCATCTTTGCGTGCATGGCGTCGCACTGTAAAAACAGCGCAGTGTCTAAGCCGCAGATGTGCAGTTGCTGACACTGTCAAATTGCAGCAGCAGCAGCAGCAGCAGCAGAAGCCGTAGTTGCTTGACACGACGTCGTGCAGATACCTAAGTGTCACATGTTCTTTGTGAACCGAAGTGATAGCCACTCATTTTACGTAAGTGGAATTAAAGCTATCGTTTTCAATTAATTGCAAAATCTTACGCCGTACGATAGGTGCTGTTTAATGTTTTTAAACATCCGTATAGTTAAATAAATAAAAGACTAGCCTTTTTCGATAAACATGATTCACAAAAACATTTAATTTCGTTAAAATGTTAATGTTTACGCAGGCGTAAGTGATATCAGAGACTCTTTGAGTCTTGAGTAAAAAAAAACTTCATCCAAAAAACTACGTCATATTTAGTCAGATATCAATAATTTATAGGCCTAGTTATTTTTTATTTTATTCTCACTTGAATACTTTTACACATTGCGAGATTTTCTCGAGGAAACCGTGCAAGCGATGTGGCCTAAATGTTTGCTGAACTTAGCAGAAATAAGGCTGGTAATGATAAAAGTTTACTTTAAACTGTATCACTGCAAGAAAAAGAACTACGATATTTTGAAACAACCAAGTTGAACCAGCAAATTAAAATACAGAGTGGGCCAAATTAAACGGGGCCACTCATTTCATTAGCTTGTAACACTAGATATAGCCTACCGATCAGATCTAAATCACTCTAGGCATACTTCAACGTCATTTCCTTTTTAATCAGAATCTGTCAGTTTAGCTATTAATTTAAGAACATGCCGTGGCGCATCTAGCGAATCAAAGTGACCATGTATCTACTCACTGCCCTTAGTAAACCGCACAAAAAAACCAAACGAACGTTCTTAATTACTTAATTTTTTGACACCAGTGACGGTAGTAATTAACTACCTCACAATGATGTCAATCATTGTTGTTATTTGTTAAATTAACTGTGATTTTTTCTTTTTAGAACTTTGATCAATATAACGAAAGACGATGGCCGATCGTTATTTATTACCATGCTTTTCATTCACCAGATGGTGCCACTTTCTTTCGCAAAATTAATGTATGCATATTATGCTGTCATGTTAAGAATCAAATGGCCTTGTTTTTTCCCCAAAATAAAGAAGACCCGAGCATACTTCTGAAGTTATTAGCTGACATGCGTCGCCCCGTTTAATTTGGCCCACCCTGTAGAAAATTACAACCTGTTGCTATAATCCATCTTGCCTGTAATGGCGCATTATGCTGTAAATGCTAAAAACATTACTTGTCTTCTAGTATTGTTTTAATTTGCAAATAAGTTGGGTCTTTGCCTGCAATTCAATGACCGTTTTTGCATTAAAGTTATTGATAGGCTGTTGCTTCAGATTTGTTGGATTTATTTGAAAGATTATTTTTTTCTGATTCACAGCGTGTAACGTTTTTTTTTACCGTATGTCTATTATTGTTTTGTAGGTCAGCAGCGATGACGTCAGCGTGGTGGAAGCTAAGGCTGGTGCTGGTGCTCTTCCTCCCAGGAACGCTGTACTCACAGCATCAGGCGGCGGCAGTCGTCACCACAGGCAGTGACAAGTCGCTGATGAATCTCAATAATGACCATTCACTACACAGTCGTCATAAGTCGTCGCCGAACAGCCGCATTGCCTCGGTGAGCTGCAGTGACGTGAACAATATAATAAAAAGTTAAGTAATTCACTTTGTTTAATTTTCTACAAATACTGGTAAAAAATAAAGACGTACCGGGTTAAAATAACTAATTTATGTAGCTGGCGTGATCTACCTGGTAAAATCAAACAGAAAATTTATAAAACGATGATTTAATTTTTTAAGTCGATAAGCACGACAAAATATTCGAAGAGGTTCCAAAGTTCGTGAAGCCAGCCGTGCACTGGGTTTCATTAATGGGGAAAACTTTTAAAACGCGTGAGCTACAGAATGATAGATTGCGAAATAGACCATATTGGGCTTAGATGGATCGGTTGTCATATTTGATAGGCTTATAAGCAGCACCGGCCATTGTGGACCAACATATACCACATGAATGTAAGATGATCCTAGTTGCTTTATAAATTTCTTTGTACGTTCTTTGTAAGTTGACATATAATGACTTGACTTTTTGACTTGTCGTTTCCAGTCTTGTCTCCATCCGCATAGGTCTTGTGCTGCCCCCTGCCGCTTCCATTTTCTTCCAGCTGAACCGGAATGAAACCCTGAACCCGCTGTCCAGATCTTTTCCAGGTGTTTTTTAGTCGTTCTCTTCTTCTGTGGCCTTGTGGTAGCGTCCACTGTAGCACTTGTTTGGCAATGTTGTCATCATTTCTTCTGAGTGTATGTCCAAGCCAGTTCCGTTTCCTCTTCTTAGTTGTTTTAGCTGGCTCTTCACCTGTTCTCTTCCACAGTTTCTAATACTGGTTATTCTACCTGGCCAGTTTTTAAAAATCTTTATTGGATTTGTACGACTTAGTGTAAACCGAGCTTAAATTTCCACAGTGTAGGCCTTTGTGATTGTATGGTCTATGTAGCAGGATGCCCCGAGAAGATTCGGGGTTGCGCTGAGCCGACTTCGCCGGTCAGTCAGCGGAGAGCAGGCGCCACCTGGCGAATACTTCCGCTACAAACTCCGCCATCACCACTCCGGCGACCTGGACACGGCGGGACTGTCAGTCGGAAGAAGAGTGTCTCCGCCACGGCCACGGTCACGCTGGCTGAAGCGAGACTGGGAAAACATTGGGATGACAGCCTGGGGTTGAAGTTAAACAGCACACAGCACTCAGTACTGACAGATAATTACGCCAGATACGATTGTGTTAAAATATCGGTTACATACTTACAAGAACAGGCAAATGTAACTCTAAGCGTGCTCAAATTACTGTAGTTTGCATGTTTTTGAGGACTGATAGCACTGACAGCCTTCATAACACTGAACTAAAAATAGAACTATTTTTATTTCAGTGTTTCGTAACGACATCGTACTTCCTTGTGGGCAGCTAGTGACGTTGACTCAAGCCGTGTACGGTGCACGCAAGTAGGCCTGCCGCAGGTACCCGGGTACCCGATAAGCTACCCGGTCGGGTACTCGGGTAACGAATTACTCGATAACAGCAGCCTTACACGCAAGTGAATAAAACGTTTGAATTTGTTGAATAAACAAGAAGCTCAGTTATCGCTGACAAACCGCCCGACGCTTGTGCACGCCATGCTGTGCTGTCACAAGCTGCCCTTGTGTGAATGGCTGCGATTTATTGGCCTGATATTCCGACTTCTATTTACCCCTCTCCCATTTGACGCCCTCAATGAGGGGATCCCCTGAGGTATCCGGTTCATATTTGTTATGGGAAAACTAGAATGGCGACAATCTGGTGAAGGTCGCATGATGATCGACTTAGTCATTTTGGCACAATACATCAACGTGACGACACACTGACAGCCACGTCGCCATCGCAAGTGCCTCGCCAACGCACTGCGTCGGGCGGTAATAAAATGTTATTGCTGCAGTGACCTTGACTTGACATACGAACTTGACCTGTGCTTTCTGTAGATGTACCTACCAGAGATGGAAGCCGGTCGGGACAACCGGCGCCTGTTGCCGGTCAAGTCGGGTCAGAGTCTTTTAACCGGTGCTAATTCCGAAAATTAGGCAAATTTGAAATTTCAGTTTCAGAACAAAGTTTTTGTCCAAGAATCTCGGCAGCAAAAGACTTACAGAGTAGTAGTTCACCGTCTTTATTAATTTATGTATCAATCAATCAATCAATCAATTTATTAAAAGCGAAAGGACCAAACGGCCACTTACATCACAGTATATGGCTAGATTTCGTTTAAAAACAGCTACACTGGTGCTAAGAACGACTGCTGCAGGTAGAAAGTTCCAAATGTCAACAATACGGTTAGTCAAGAATTAATGTCTCGCATCTATACTGCACTGTTCCTTATAGCCTACAGTTTCATTCCGTTTCCTCTAGTTCTAGATAACTGTTAAATACGTATAAAATTACAGTTGTTAGTTTCGACAAAACCATGCAGATATTTGTAACATAAAATCAAATCGAAAATGACACGACGGCGGATGAGTGTTTCTGGGCCAAGTATGTTCAAACGTTCACTCTAGGACAACTTTTCGAGACCACGTATTCTTCTTGTAAAAAAAATCTTTGGACCGATTCAATCTTGTCAATGAGGTAGTGATATTTCGGTGCCCAAACCTGACAAGAAAATTCTAACAGCGGTCTAACGTAAGTGATAAATGCAAGTTTTAAAATATCTCTTTCTCGTGTATGAAAACATTTAAGGATTAGTACAGCACGTTCGTAGGCATTATGTACAATAAGACAAATGTGTTTATCGTATTTTAGCCGACAATCGTGATAGACTCCAATATCTC